>JAANMY010000048.1_pt1 | contig 135484 bp, 110 predicted proteins | sample 7279691 | NCBI WGS metagenome assembly JAANMY01 (sample SAMN14094543, study PRJNA606508) | bioreactor metagenome | isolation source: A lab-scale SPAN reactor treating ammonium-rich wastewater day 388 | place: Ireland: Galway | collected 2018-02-07
GCTCGCCGTGAAATGATCAAACAGTCCATCTGAAATGCCATTTGCCGTAATCCGCTACATCGCATAGTCATGCGTCGAAGATGACCCCATCGAAGTGATCGTTTCACGGGAGGGGGGTGGGTGAAACCAAGCACTTAAGTGTGTTTTCTACAGCGCCGTGAATTCCCGAGCGCGATGAATCGACAAGCCCCGAGTGCGATGAATTGACGAGCCCTGAGCGCGAGCGAGGGGTGGACTGGGCTGCTGACTCGGGGCGCTGACGCCCGTCCGCTCTCGCAACCTCTTCTGGGTGCCAAATCGGCAGGATGGCAGATGTCATCTGATCCAGGTCATGCGTCATAAGTTTATGTAAAATAATGGTTTACGTCATATAGTCTATCATTAGACATGCCCAGGCACACGAATTGCATATACCTGCAACCGCTCTGAGATTCCCACTCATTCTGTCAGTTTATGTTAGTCGTTGGAGAACGCAGCCATGAATTTGAAGCCCATCGGTGACCGCATTGTCGTGCAGCGCCAGGAAGCAGGCGAAAAGACCAAAGGTGGCATCATCCTCCCCGATAACGCCAAGGAAAAGCCGCAGATCGGCAAAATCCTGGCCGTGGGCGAGGGTAAATGGACCAAGGATGGCAAACGCCAGCCGATGCAAGTCAAGAAGGGCGATTCCGTCCTCTTCACGTCCTACGCAGGAGATGAATTCAAGCTGGATGGCGAAAAAGTCCTGCTCATGCGCGAGGACGATGTTTTGGCCGTTATTGAAGACTAATTCCTAGCCGCCGTTCCTGATCGGATCATCGGGAGGCGGCCTGGTTCATTTAAAAGACCCGTATTGCAACACAACGTCGGAACTTCATGGAGATCGTTTCATGTCAGCCAAGCAGATTGCCTTTGATCAAGAAGCCCGAGAAGCCCTGCGCCGGGGGGTGTCGAAACTGGCGCGCGCGGTGAAGGTGACCTTGGGGCCGAAGGGCCGCAACGTCATCCTGCAAAAGAGCTTTGGCTCGCCGACCGTCACCAAGGACGGCGTCACCGTGGCCAAGGAGATCGAACTCGAGGACAAATATGAAAATATGGGCGCTCGCATGGTCCGCGAAGTGGCGGCGAAGACGAGCGACGTGGCCGGCGACGGCACCACGACCGCCACGGTCCTGGCCGAGGCCATCTTCAATGAGGGTCTGAAGGCGGTGGTCAGCGGCGTCAACCCGATGATGATGAAGCGCGGCATCGAAAAGGCCGTCGAGGACGTCGTGGCCAAGCTCAAGAGCATGTCCATCAAGCTCAAGGACAAGAAGGACATGGAAAACGTCGCCACCGTGGCCTCGAACCATGACACGGAGATCGGCGGCAAGATCGCCGAGGCCATGGACAAGGTCGGCAAGGACGGCGTCATCACCGTTGAGGAAGGCAAGACGCTCGAAACGGCCCTCGATTTCGTCGAAGGCATGCAATTTGACCGCGGCTATGCCTCGCCCTACTTCGTCACCGATCCGCAGCGGATGGAGTGCGTCCTCGAGGATTGCTACATCCTGATCCACGAGAAGAAGATCAGCAGCGTCAAGGACATGGTGCCGCTGCTGGAAAAGGTGGCCCAAACGGGCAAGCCCCTCCTGATCATCGCCGAGGAAGTGGAAGGTGAAGCCCTGGCCACGCTGGTGGTCAACAAGCTGCGCGGCATCTTCAAGTGCGCCGCGGTCAAGGCGCCGGGCTATGGCGACCGCCGCAAGGCCATGCTCGAGGACATCGCCATTCTGACCGGGGGCCGGGCCTTGTTTGAGGACCTGGGCGTGCAGCTCGAAAGCGTGACCATCAAGGACCTGGGCCAGGCCAAGCGCGTGGTCATCGACAAGGATAATACGACCGTCATCGAAGGGGCCGGCAAGAAGGACGCCATCAGCGGCCGCATCGATCAAATCCGCAAGGAGCTGGAGCGGAGCACCAGCGACTATGACAAGGAAAAGCTGTCGGAGCGGATCGCCAAGCTCTCCGGCGGCGTGGCCAAGATCATGGTCGGCGCGGCGACGGAAAGCGAAATGAAGGAAAAGAAGGCTCGCGTGGAAGACGCCATGCACGCGACGCGGGCCGCCGTGGAAGAAGGCATCCTCCCAGGGGGCGGCGTCGCCCTGTTGCGGGCCTGCTCGGCGCTCAAGACGCCCAAGCTGACCAACGACGAAGAGATCGGCTACAACATCGTCCTGCGGGCCTGCCAAGCGCCGATGAAGCAGATCAGCGAAAACGCCGGCCAGGATGGTCCGGTCATCACCGCCAAGGTGCTCGAAAACAACAACAACAACTTTGGCTACGATGCTCGATCGGACCGCTTCGTGGACATGGTCAAGGAAGGCATCATCGATCCGACCAAGGTTGTCCGCAGCGCCTTGCAGAATGCTTCCAGCGTGGCAACGCTGCTCCTGACCAGCGACGCCCTGGTGGCGGAGCTGCCGAAGGACGAGAAGAAGGGCGGCGCTCCCGGCGGCATGGATGACATGTATTAATCGGCAATCCGCGACAGAGATCAACGACGGAGTGTAACGACAACGGCGGGGGCGAACCCCGCCGTTTTTTTCCGCACTTCACTCACACGCCTTTCGACCACTGTTTCGTGCCACAAAAAAGCCAACCCCCGGCTCGTCGCCGGGGGTTGGTTCATGGGTCAATGGCAAGGTTATTCCGACAGTTGTTGCAGTTTATTCTGTCGACGGCGGTAGACCCAATAGCCCATGCCCGCGCAGCCGACGAGCAGGCACGTGGTCGGTTCGGGAATGGCTTGGGCCGTGACCATAAAGTTGTCAAAAAAGGCATTGTTCGTGGGGGCGGGAGAGATCAGGTCGATGGCGGAGGCTTGAATACCGAGTTCGACCAGTCGATTCGTGGTGCCGACCGAATTGCGGAAGGCAACATTGCTGAGCACAGGCACGCCATCCGCCGTTACGCCGAATCGCTGGGTGGAGAAATTAAAAAGCGCTTGAAACTCTATCCAGCGGTTGAAGGGATCGGTCAGGACGCCGCTTTGCACGGAGCTGCCGCCCGTGGTGATGGCGCGGACGCGTCCATCGTTACTGTAAAGAACTGAGGTGATCATTTGCTGGGTGCCGCTGGCCGTCAAGCCTTCCAAGAAAATGCCGGCAAAGGGCATCTGGCCAACCTGATTGAACACCCCATCCAGCATTTGCCGCCAGCGAACGATCAGGAAGGGGTGGCCATTCGCGACAGGGTTGTAGGGCAGAATGCCCAGGGAGCTAGGATCGTGATACCAAAAAGTTTGGTAACTAAATAAGAAATCATTGGCTAGATTCGGCCCAACGACCTGGAGGGCTTGCGCGCCTTGGAAAACAACGCTGTTTTGAATGACGGCGGCGGGTGTTGACCCGTCGTTCAGGTCCGTGGTCAGCCAGCCTTGTTGGGGCGCGCCGCCGACGAGCGGTCCCGGGCTGTAAAACGGCGCTTCAAAGCCATTGGAATTAAAGATCGTGACCTGCGACTGGGCGGGACTGGGCATTGGGCAAATCAGGAAACAGGCTGCTGCGATGGGCAGCGTGTATTGGCTTATCCCCGTTACAGATGTCAGTCTTAACCCCATGGTGATCTCCTGTAGAACGTCAAAAAAAGAAGACAATGCCGTCTTGGCGCCCCCAGGCACGCTTCAAGCACAACATGGGAAGTATGATCGATCCTTGAACACAATATCCCCTGACTGGGAGTTTAGGTCAAATTTCACATGAAAGCAAAAAGAATCAGTGCGACTCTGCAGCCTCTCATTTATTTTTCATTCCACGAGATGTGAACCTGCCAGCCCACGAGATGATAAAAGCTCTTGATCACCTGCTCGGCCTGCTTGCGGGCCTGGCTCATGTGATCTTCGGACTTGGCGACGTTTTCGACGAGCAGTTGCGCCTGCTCCATGGCGCTGTCGCGAATCAAACGGGGGTCCTCGCGGAAATAGGAAGGCTTCCAGGTGAGCGTTTGCACGTCCCAGGTTTTGGTTTTGGCATGGTCGACGCGGGCCATGATGACGCGGGGTTGGGGCAATTTGATGCGGGCGCTGCGAAGCTGGTCGTCCTTGTCCACGATCTCGGCGCGGGCCAGGTCGAGCCCGATCAAGGCATCGCCCTTGACCAGCCAACTGCCTTGGTAATCGTTGGATCTGGAGATGAGGACGTCGGCGATGTGCACCTTGACCGTGACCAGGTCGCCCAGCATTTCGAGATTGGTCACGGTGGGGCCGAGCGACGTCACCTGGACGCGGCCTGATCCGAAATAGTGCTGCAACAAGAAGAAACTGGCGATCAGGGCGACGCCGGCCAGAGTGGCGGTGATGACGCGAAACAGATAACTCATCGTCGGTCCTGCTTGGACGAGGATGTGGGATCAGCCTTGGGCTTCGTCGGCACGGTGTGCTGCTCCACTTTGCCATCGGGTGTGCGTACCGTCTTACCCTGGTATTCGCTCTCTTGACCTTGCCATTGGATCAACGTTCCCGTGGGCTGGACGCTCGGCTGGCGGGGTGGCACTTCATAGAGGACATACCACAGCCCCGCGCCGCCCAGGCTCAAAGCCAGCAAACCGGACAGCCATTTACGCATGACAACCCCTTTGCAACGGATGCGTGGACGCCGCGATGGCGGTATTCTACCTCATCATCGCGCCAGGCGGTAAAAGAAAACACAGGGGGGATGCCCCTGTGCATTCGATGGACGAAGCAGCACTATCTAAACGAATTATTGATCGCCCTTGCGAACGCGCACGGGGTAGGGGGGCCGTTTGACCTTCGGCGGCGGATTCTGCTGCAACTCCTCCATGACAATCTCGATGGCTTTTTCCAGTTGCGGATCGCGGCCGGCGATGACGTCGGCGGGCCACTGCTCGACCTCCACGTCGGGCGGAACGCCGACGTTCTCGACGATGAAGCCGTCTTCGGTCCAGATGGCGATATTCGGCGCGGTAACCATGCCGCCGTCCATGAGCACGGGGAAGCCGAGGATGCCGACGAGGCCGCCCCAGGTCCGTTTGCCGACGAGCTTGCCGAGCTTGTTCTGGCGGAACATCCACGGCAGCAGATCGCCGCCCGAACCGGCCGTTTCGTCGATGATCATAACCTTGGGGCCGAAGATGGCCGCTCCGGGGCTGACCTGGTCTTCGCCGTAGCGCGTCGCCCAGTAGCAGGTGAACGGTCGACGCAAATGGTCGATATAGTAATCGGCGATTTGGCCGCCGCCGTTGAAGCGTTCATCCACGATGACCGCTTCCTTGCCCACTTGCGGGTAGAAGTAGCGTTTGAAGTAGGCGTGGCCCGCGCCGGCCGTGTTGGGGACATAAACGTAAGCCACCCGGCCATTGGTGGCGCGATCGACTTTCTTGAGATTGCCCTCCAGCCAATCGCGGTGGCGGAGGTTGCTCTCGTCGGCGATCGGTTCCACGGCGACCGTGCGGCTGTTCTTGCCGTCGGGCGTGGGGCCGACGGTGATCTCAATCGCCTTGCCGGCCGTGTTTTCGAACAGGCTGTAAAGATTGGTCGGGGCCTTGAGCTCCTTGCCTTGCACGGCCAGGAGGTAGTCGCCGACGTTAACGTTCACTCCAGGGGCCGTGAGCGGCGCGCGCAATTCGGGATTCCAATTAAGCCCGCCGAAGATTTTCTTGAAGCGGTAGCGTCCCTCGTGGAGCTCATAATCCGCGCCGAGCAGTCCGCCCGGAACGCTGGTCGGCTGCGTCATGCGCGGCCCCGGCATGGTGTAGCTATGCCCCACGGCCAGCTCGCTGAGCATCCATTGGAACAGCCGGTCCAGATCGCCCCGGTTGGCCAGGTGGGGTAGGAACTGGGCATACTTCTTGCGCACGGCTGGCCAATCCGCACCATGCATGTTCGGTGCATAGAAATAATCGCGGTTGATGCGCCACGCTTCGTGGAACATCTGCTCCCATTCCGCGCGCGGGTCGCACAGCACTTCGATGGTTTCGGTTCGGAGCTTTCCCTTGCCGCCCGCTCCGGGGGGCATCCCGGGGGGCATGGGGGTCGTTGGCGTGATGAACCAGGATTCACCCTGTAGATACAACATTTTCTTGCCGTCAGGGGTGACATCGAAGCTCCGCACGCCGCTTGCCAGGGTCTCGCTCTTGCGCGTTGCCAGGTCGAATTTCCACAAGATCACGCCGGCGGCCATGGGGTTAGGCGCAGGCTGGCTGGGCAGTTCGGCGTAGAAAATGGTTCCGGCGGCGCCGGCCGACAGACCGATGTATTGGCCCGCGGGCACCGGCAGCGTCAAGATGCGCTGCTCCAAACCCTCGATATCGATCTTCAAGGGTTCGTCCTTTTTCGGAGCTTTTTTATCTGGCGCGGCCGCCTCAGGCTTGGTCGCCTGCACCTGGGCCGGTTGACCTGGATCGGTCGTTTTCGGCTTGGTGGCCGACGGTTGGGTCGCCGCTGGCTTGGTCGTGGAAGGTTGCGCCTTCTCTTCCTTGGGAGAGGTGGCCTGCGGCTTGGTCGGCGCGGGCGGGGTCGATGACGGCGGTTGTTCCTTGCCCTTTTCGGCCTTGGCAGCGTCTTCCTTTTCCTGTTTCTTTTCCTTGTCTTCCTCTTTCACCGGCGCGCCCGAAGCATCCGATGTGCCTTCCTTCTTCGTCTCTTGCTTGTCTTCGGGGCTTGGCTTCTTCTCATCCTTCGGCGCTTCTTCCTTGGGTTCCTCCTTGGGTTTTTCCTCGTCGCTCTCCTTGGCCAAGGGGGAGGGCAGGTCCTTGCGCAGCACGGCGATGTAGAGATTGGACTGCGAACGCATGTCCGCGTTGGACTGGGCAAACCATTGTTTGACGGGGCCGGCGTCCACGGAGCCAATCATGTAGAGATACTTGCCGCTGGCGTCGAACACCGGTTGACTGACTTCGCTCAGGCCGTCGGTGATGCGATAGGATTTATCTTCGGCCAGGGAATAAAGATACACGCTTTGGATCAAGGCCCTGGAATTCAGGGTGTAGGCCAGCCAATGGGAGTCGTGCGACCAGGCCGTGTGCATGGTGTTGATCGCGGAGGGGCCATACTGCCGATCGCTGGCGAACTTCTTCACCTTGCCCGTGGCCAGGTCGATCCAAAAATAGCCCAGGGAGTTGTCGCGGAAAGCGATCTTCTTGCTGTCGGGCGACCAGACGGGTCGTTCATAGAAACCCGCTCCCCCCTGAATCTTGTAAATCTTGGCGGGGTTTTTGCCGGCCTGATCCCGGACGTGCAGGGCATATTCGCCGCCTTGATCGGCAAAATAGGCGATAGATTGACCGTTGGGCGACCAGACCGGCGAGCGTTCATGCACGCCGGGGGTTTGCGTCAGGTTGCGCACATCTCCCTTTTCCGCGGGCACCGTCACAATCTCGCCCCGAAATTCAAACACCGCCCTGGCCCCGGAAGGTGAAATCGACGCATTGCGGATGTACTGCGGCCCCTTGATGTAGCGCGGACGCACTTCTAAAAGGTCGGCGGCGATGCCGATGGTCAAGGGCTTCAGCTCGGATCGTTCCGTGTCGTATAGGTGCAGATAGCCCGCTTGTTCGAGCACAATCTTGTTGTCGCCGTGGCCGCAGGAGGCGATCGGAAAGTCCTTGAAATCGGTCAGCTTTTTGATGCCCTGGCTTTTGACGTCGAATGCATACAGATTGAATTCGCCGTCGCGGTCGGATCGGAAATAAATGCTATCCCCGATCCACATGGGGTCGGCGTCATTGCAGCCTTCGGCGGGTTGCGGGATTTGCTCCACGGCATGGTTGTCGAAGCGATAGATCCAAATGCGGCTGATCGTGCCGCCGCGGTAGTTTTTCCATTGGTTGAACGGCTCATTCAAGGGACAATAGGCCAGCCGCTGGCCGTCGGGAGCATAACTGGCCTTGAAGGCGTTGGGCAGGGCCAAGGCGGTTTCATGGCCCCCTTCGAGGGGAACCGTGTAAAGCTGCATGTAGCGATTGTTGAAGCTGCTGCGCGGCGAATTGAAGAGAACGGCTTTGCCATCGGGCGTGAAGCCGCGGACGATGTCAGGTCCTGGATGAAACGTCAGCCGGCGCGGCGTGCCGCCCTGCGCGGGGATCAGATAAACGTCGAGGTTGCCGTCGTAGTTGGCCGAGAAGGCGATCCATTGGCCGTCGGGAGAGAATTTGGGGCTGCCCTTGACGCCCGGTCCCGCCGTCAAGCGGCGCGGATTGGCCCCATTGAGATCGCAGAGCCAAAGGTCATCGGCATAAATAAAAGCGATGTGGCTTTTGGAAACCGTGGGCTGGGTCAACATGCGGGTGTTGTGCGGGTCGACGGCGGTCGTCCCCGCCGAAGGTTCACCAGCCAGCCAAACGAACAGCAGTCCAAAACAAAGGCAAAAATGGCGCATGAGATCCTCGATCGCAGGGGAAGAAAGAGCGGTAAAGCTATGCGAGTGCATTTCATTTTAAAGCAGACGCTTCTGCCTGCCAACGAAATTGACACGGGTATGGCATTGAATTGGTCCCGCTGGAGCCGCATGGTTAGAGCCTTAGCGGAGCCTGGTCAAAAGGGCAGCTAATGCTTCTCTGCTTGCCTTGGAAGCTTAAAATAGCCATCGCACAAAGTTCAAGCAGGGTCGATCGTGAAAGGCACTACGCATGACAGACACCGCGAGGCCAACTCGATGAAAACCGCCGTTTATTCATTCCATGCCTATGAACAACCCTATTTGGACGCCGCCAACGCGGGGCCCAAGCATGAACTGCTCTATTTGGATTTGCAGCTCAATGGACAAACGGCGAGCCTGGCCCAAGGCTGCCCCGCGGTGTCGATCTTCATCAATGATGATGCCTCGGCGAAGATCCTGAAGAAATTACAAGAGGGGGGCGCCAAGCTGCTGGCCCTGCGCTCCGCGGGCTTCAACCACGTGGACGTTTTCGCCGCGGAGCAGCTCGGCATGACGGTGCTGCGGGTTCCCGCCTATTCGCCGTATGCGGTCGCGGAGCATGCCGTGGCCTTGATGTTGGCCCTCAATCGCAAACTGCACCGCGCCTATCAGCGGGTGCGCGAACAGAACTTTTCCCTGAATGGCTTGATGGGTTTTGACATGCACGGCAAAACCGTGGGCGTGGTCGGCACGGGCAAGATCGGCGCGGTCGTGTGCCGGATTTTACACGGCTTTGGCTGCCGATTGCTCGCATTCGATCCCATGCCTAACCCGGAGGTCGCGGCCTTGGGTGCGGTGTACGTTTCGCTGAATGAGCTGCTCGAGCAGTCCGACGTCGTGACGCTGCAATGCCCATTGACCCCCGACACGAAGCATTTGATCAATGCCGCGGCCTTGGCCCGCATGAAACCCAAGGCCATGCTCATCAACACCAGCCGCGGCGGCATCGTCGATACCCGGGCCTTGATCGAAACGCTCAAGGCGGGCAAGCTCGGCGCCGTGGGCTTGGACGTGTATGAGGAGGAGGCCGACCTGTTCTTCCAGGACCTATCCGATCAAGTGATTCAGGATGATGTCTTTGCGCGATTGCTGACGTTTCCCAACGTCTTGGTCACGGCCCATCAAGGCTTTTTCACTCAGGAAGCCGTGGAAGCCATCCAGCGCACGACGATCGAGAACATCACGGCCTTTGAGCGCGGCGAACCGCGGCCGCAGCATCAAGTGTCCAGCGGTTTAATGGCGCCGAAGAAATAACCCCAGGTCTTTCATGGCCGCTGCCAGCGCTGCAAGATGCGCTGCGCCGCCTCTTCCGCGGTTGCCGAGGGTTCGAGGTCCATCCTTTCCAATTCTTCCAGGTGGCGAAACCAGGTGACCTGCCGCTTGGCCAGTTGCCGGGTGCGGGTTTTCGTTTGTTCGATGGCCTCGGCGAGGGAGCATTGGCCATCAAGATGCGCCAACAGTTCCGCGTAACCGGCGGCGCGGGCGGCTTGCTTGCTCATGGGCGGCTGCGCGGCGCGCAGCCGTTTGACCTCCTCGACCCAGCCCGATTCGATCATGTGGTCGATCCGCCGATGAATCCGCTCATGCAGGGCGGCGCGGGGCAGATGCAGCCAGATGGGGGGGAGGACGCGCGGTTGCGGCGCATCAAACTGGGTTTGCCAGGCGCTCATGGGCTGGCCCGTGAGTTCATACACTTCCAAGGCTCTGATGAGGCGTCGTCGGTCATTGGGCTTGATCTTGCCCTCCGCCGCGGCGTCCACGGCTCGGAGCCGCTGCCGCAACTCAGCTTCAGTGAGCATCTCCATTTGCCTGCGGAAGGCAGCATCCGCGCCGGGACCTTCGAAGATGCCGCGGAGCAAACCTTTGAGATACAGCGGCGTCCCGCCGACAAAGAGGATGCGTTTGCCGCGTTCCCGAATGTGCTGGGCCGCGGCGGCGGCTTGCTGCAGCCACCAGGCCAAGGTCGCGGCTTCATGTGGGTCGAGACAGTCCACCAGATGATGCGGCACCAAGGCTCGATCCGCGGCCGACGGCTTGGCCGTGCCGATATCCATGCCGCGATACAGGGCCATCGAGTCCATGCTGATGATCTCGGCCCCCAGAGCCTGGGCCAAGATGATCCCCGCGGCCGACTTGCCGCAGGCCGTGGGACCCGTCAGAATCAGAGCATCGCGAAACGCATCGGGTGACATGAAGATTTTGGTTCGTCGTTTGACTTGGATGGGGGCCCATGGGTTACTATAGAAGGTGTTCGTTCCTGTTGTCGGCCTGATCATGTGAGAATCAAAGATGCCTGCTTCTTTCGAGGAACAAGCACGCATTGAAACCGATCCGCGCTTTCCCAGCGGACCCTGGTCGGGTTTTTATTTACAACCCCCGATCCCAGGCCGCTTTTTGATGGAAATGTTGCTGGTCTTCAAGGACGGCCATCTGACCGGTTCGGGCCGGGACATCATCGGCACCTTTCTGTTCAAGGGAACCTACGATCTGGCCTCAGGCGCTTGCCGCTGGGTGAAAAGCTACCTTGGCAAACACGACGTCTTTTATGAAGGGCAAAATCACGAGGGCTTCATCCATGGTGCATGGACCATCGGCGATGCTTACCATGCCATGCACGGCGGCTTTGTCATTTGGCCGGAAGGCATGGCGGATCCCACGCAGGGCGCCCTCAAGGAGGCCTTGAGTTTGCCTGGCGTGATCATCACGGAAGAAGTGGAGCAAGAAGCGTTGGTTCCTTCGGAAATGGGGGCGGATGATTGACCTTGTCCCAAGAGCGAAAGCGGTCCGCATCTTTGGGGGTGTGAAGAGGCGGTTTTTAGGATAGGATGGAGTGATCAAGGGATTGTCACGCATAGGTTGGAGATCATCATGAACACGAAATGGTTAGCGATGCTGGGAATCTTGGGGCTGATCCTGGGCGGCGTTTGGCTGGCCCATGCCCAAGAGGCGACCGACCAGGAAAAAAAGACCCAACTCAAGAATCAACTCATGAAGCGTAAACTGGAGAGCGCGCAAAAAGTGCTGGAAGGCGCCGCCATGCTGCATTTCGCCACCGTGGAACGCTTTGCCGGGGATTTGATCCAGGTCAGCAACACGGCGGAATGGCAGGTGGTGCCCACGCCGGAATACAAGCGGCATAGCGAGGAATTTCGGCGCAATTGCGACGAGCTCAGAAAGGCGGCCAAGAATAAGAACGGCGACGGAGTGGCCATCGCCTATGTGAAAATGAGCATGAATTGCTTCGATTGCCACAAGTACATTCGTGAAGTCAAAATCACTCTGGATGACCAGGGCGACCGCCCGCATAAGGGACTGTTCGCGAGATTGCTGCGCTACCAGGAACCTTAAGCCGATCAGCGACGCTTGCGTTTTCTTTTGACCCGGCGGTTGGGCGCCGGGTTTTCTTTGCGCGGCGCCGGGTAATCCTTGAGCTGGATGCCAAGCTGATGCAGATAATGGGCTTCCAAGCCGCGCATCTTGGCCCGCTCTGCTTGGTCGTGGTCGTCGTAGCCGCACAAATGAAGCAAGCCATGGATGAGGTACAGGGCGACTTCATGTTCGGCGGCATGCCCCAGTTCTTGGGCCGCTGCCAGCGCGGTCTCCGTGCTGATGACGATTTCCCCCTCCAGCGGCCTGGCGCCGGGGCGGCTCAGAGGAAAGGAAATGACGTCGGTGGGTTCGTCATGCTGCAGGAATTGGCGATTGATGCGATGGATCGTCGCATCGTTCACCAAGGCCAAACTGATCCGTGCCTCCTTGACGCCTTCCCCCTCGAGAACGGTTCTGCCCACCTTCCTGAGTCCAGTCAAAGCAAGGTTCAACAGCTCTTGCTGATTGGCAATGGCCAGGGAAATTCGAGACCGCGTTTCAGCCATGATTAGAAATTTCCATCAGGTACGAAGAAAACGTTAAAGAATTATGCAACCCCAAAAATTTTATAGTATGCTGTGTCAGATCACGATGGTGGATTCAGCGGGTAAAGGAAGATTCGTCCATGACAGGACGTCTCGAAAAACAAGTACAGCCCGTGCCAAACCACGTAAGAGTGGAGCACCCGATCAGCCATTTTCAAGGATGGTTGCTGCCGCCGCGAGTACGACAAGCCTTTGGGGACCCGCGCTTTCGCTTGGAAGGGACGTTGCTGGCTCTCCACTTGGCTCAGGATGGTCAAGCCTGGTCGGTGGAAGAGCCTGGGATTTTACGCCACTGGCTGCTTGAACCCGGCCGCGAGTTGAGCCGCGTCGGACTGAGCGATTTCGAGATCTTGTGGACATTCAGTCCAAAGCAGAATTACCTGGCCTCCGCGGGCAACGAAGTTTCCATATGGGACTATAACCGCGGCGAACTGATCACCAGCTTTCGTCTGGGCAGTTGGGTCAACGCCATGACGTTCTCGCCCGATGGACGATGGCTGGCCACGGGGCACGATGATGGCGAGGTGCGGTTGTGGGACGTCGTCCGCAATGAATGCACGCGCTCCTGGCAAGCCAACGACGTGGCCGTGTCCGCGCTGCGCTTCAGCCCGGATGGACAGCAATTGGCCGCGGCCGATGAGCAATGTTCCATTCACCTTTGGCAAGTCCTGCATGGCATGAACATCGGCCATTTGGAAGGGCATACGGATCGCATCAGCGATCTCGCCTGGCATCCGGATGGCCGCCATCTAGCGTCGTCGGGATGGGATACCTCCGCCCGCCTTTGGGACACGGCCACGGGGAAGTGTTTGTACCTGCTCAATGGCCACTCGCAACAAGTTCAAAGCGTGCAGTTTTCACCGACCGGCCGCCGCTTGGCAACGGTCGATAGCCGCCACACAATTTGGCTGTGGGATCCTTTCGTGGGTAAAGTCATTCATCGCTTGCGTGGACACCGCGGGGAAGTCACCTGCATGGCCTTCACTCCCACCGGCCGCGAATTGTTGACGGGCGGAGAGGATGGACGCCTCATGCTGTGGGACGTGGAGCGGGGTAAGCCACTCAATCAGGCCTCGGAAAGTTTGTTCAACACGGTCCGCTTGAGCGTCCATCCGGGCGGCGATCAACTCGTGGGTGTTGCCGGCGGCCGCGACGTGCACATTTGGAGCCATCTGCAAGGCGAGGTCGAACATCGGGCCATGCCCTCGGACAGCGAAGCGACGGCCATCCTCCATGATGCGGATGGCGCTCACTTCTTCACGGGCCATGCGTCAGGGTTGATTCAAGTTTGGGACAGCCGCTCTTTGACCCCCGTCAGGCAGCTCTCGGCCCATCGCTTCGGCATCACCGCTTTATCCTTCGATCCTCATCGCCATCGGCTGGCCTCGGCAGGAGGTGGCGATGGTTACGTCTATGTGTGGAATCCCGAGCAAGCGGACCCATTGTTGCTGATCCCTGAAGCGGCTCAAGGGGGCACCGTCGAGGATGTCGCATTCGTGCCCGGCAAGCCTTGGCTGGTGGCGGCGGGAGTGGATTGGCTCTGTTCGGGCGCCTCGGATGGCACGATTCAGATGTGGGATTATGAGCGTCCTGCCCGGCTGCTCCAAGCCGCACATGGGGCCATTCACTTGGCCATTCATCCGCAAGGCCAGCAATTGGCCGCGGCGCTTTTGACCGATTCCATTGGCTTGTTTGACGTCTTCAGCATGGAGATGATCCAAGAATTGGAAGGACATCAAGGACGCATCACAGCGCTGGCTTACAGCCCGGATGGCCGGTGGTTGATCAGCGGCGGCGAAGATGGTCTGCTACGGGTGTGGAATCTTGAGTCCGGCCGCCTGCAAACCTTTTTGGAATTAGATGTGCCCATCCGCGATGTGGTTTGGCCATCCCATGGTCATTTCCTTTATACGGCCAACGCCAATACGACCTTTTATCTGGTTGACCTATCCGACGCCATTTGAACCGCTTCTCTGCCTTTCCCGGGAATCACTTGACAGTTTGACCCTCCAATGGCATAGAGCCTCCTCTTCATCTGGACTTTCATCGCTTTGATGAAGCCAGGTTTGCTTCCATGCCGATTGGAATGGAGGGAGAACCGACTCCCTTCCCATGAAACCGCTTTGGACCATGGTTGATCCATCAGGAGAGTTTGACATGCGCTGGATCGCGGCCATTTCTCTCATCTGTGTTGGCATGAGCGGTTGTGCGACGCACACGGAAACGGGGGCGGCAGCCGGCGGCCTCCTCGGCGCCGCCACCGGCGCTCTCATTGGTTCCCAAGGAGGGGATGCCGCCGCGGGCGCCCTCATCGGCGGGGGCGTTGGCGCCCTCACGGGCGGGTTGATCGGCGCCAGCGCGGATGAACAAGAGCGCCGCGAAGCGGCCCGTTTTGCCGCAGCCAATGCTCCCGGCCCCATGACGGTTCAAGACATCATTGCCATGACCCAAAGCCAGGTCAAAGATGAAACCATCATCACCCAAATCTACACCACGCGCTCGGTCTTCCAACTGACGCCTCAAGACGTGATCAATCTCAAACATCTAGGCGTGAGCGAGCGCGTCATCCAAGTCATGCTCGAATCGAGCCGCCGGCCCATGTACCCCGCGCGCACCATGGTGATCCATGAACCCGCCCCCGTGGTCTACGTGGAGCGCTGCCCGCCGCCGCCGGTGCATTTCGGCTTTGGCTATTCCATGATGCGCGTGCGCCGCTGATCTGGCCGATCAATGTGAGTAGAAACCGCAAACACGCCACACGCTTTCGTGGGCGTGTTTTTTGATTGTGGCGCATGCCGATCGCTCATGCAGGGTCGGTCCATTGATCGAGCAGGAGATGGAACCGGTCGATGGCGCGCTGCCGCTGTGGGAGGATCGTTGGATCTAAACCATGGAAAGTCGGCGCGGCCAACTGGTCGAGCCAATAGGCGATGCTGGACCAGCGGCCCGTCCAATCGAGGAGGTCGATCAAATCCCGAGTTTCAGGCGGCAGGCGGCGCTTGGATTGATATGCCTCCACCGCCACGGTCCACAGGGCTTTTTGATGGGGAATCCAGGAGCCGAGCAGCCGCGCCAAATCCACCGCCGCGTGATCGACGCGGCAATTACCGAAATCCACCAGGCCCGTGAGATGATGGCCAGTGAACAGCAAGTGTTCCGACCACAGGTCTCCATGAACGACTTGCAGCGCCAGCGGCCGCTGGCTCCAGGAGTTGACCGCTTGAAGGAAATGGTCCCGCCAACGGCGCAGGATGCGGCACGCCGCCGGGATGCGCGGCGACGCCGATAATCCTTGACAACGCGCCTCGGTCGTTCGCAGCCATTCCTCATCGAAGCTCATGGCACGCTGCCGGCGGTGCAGGAGTGAGGGGAGAGGACCGGCCTGGCCCTTTTCGGATGCCCATGCCGTGTGCAGTTCGGCTAGGCGCAGCATGGCCTGCGTCAGGTGATCCGTGGTCAGAGAGTGGCTTGGCACGGAGGCGCCAGGGAGCCAGGCCATGATTTCCCAGCCACGGTTTTCGTGCCAATAAACGGACTGCCCCATGGCCGTTAGCCAAAGCTGGGGGATAAAAGGGAGTTGGTGCCGGCGAGCCGTGAGGATTTGTTGATGAATCCATTTTAATTGATCGCTGCCCATGCTCGGCGGCCAAGCGCGCAACACCCATTCTTGATCCAAGGCCGTGAACCGCCACAACTCGGCCTCGCTAAATCCAGAGCGATTTTTATAGAAAGCGAGGGGGGACGTCGGCACGTTAGACATCAAGGCGTGAAGCACATTGTCCGCGTTTTGCAGGCGAATCATGAGAGTCGATCACTCGGTCGCATGGCGTCTTGCCACCCTGGACCAAAAATTATCCCGAATTCTCGGAGCTTCTTACGAATTATCCGATTCACTCGTTTTTTTTCTTGCAAAAAGTGCAGGAAACCGCAAAGTTATTGGTTGGGATGACTCGTTGGTCGACCCAGTCCATTGCGGTCGACGGTTTGGCATTTTATCGCAAGGCATGCACATGCCTGTCGTGACCACGTTCGAAAAATTTGTTGAAATCACCCGCAAAAGCAATCTCGTCGAAGATGCTCGGTTTACCGCTTTCTATGAGAATTACTTGGCCGCGGGAGGGGACCCTAGTCCCGCTCCCTTCGCCACGAAATTGGTCCGGGAAGGATTGCTCTCCACGTTTCAAGCCAAACAACTGCTCCAAGGCCGCTGGCGCCGCTTCATCATCAACAACAAATACAAAGTGTTGGAAATGCTGGGCCAAGGCGGCATGGGCGCCGTCTATCTGTGCGAGCACATGATGATGCGCCGCCTGGTGGCCCTCAAGGTGCTCCCGGAGGACAAACTTTCCTTGCCGGGCTCCCTGGAGCGCTTTCAGCGCGAAGCCCGGGCCGTGGCCACGCTGGACCATCCGAATATCGTGCATGCCTACGATATGGACCGGGATGAAAACGGCATGCACTTCATGGTGATGGAATACGTGGATGGGGTCAGCCTCGAAATCCTCATCACCAAATACTACAAGAACATCGGCATCGACCCGACCCGGGCCGCTCACTACATCGCTCAAGCGGCGATGGGGCTGCAACATGCCTTTGAGTGCGGCTGGCTCCATCGCGACATCAAACCCGCGAATTTGCTCCTCGATCGCCAAGGCGTGCTCAAGCTTCTGGACCTGGGGCTCTCCCGCCTCTTCGTCGGCGACGAGGAGGAATTGACCCGCAAGTACGACGGCAACACCGTCCTGGGCACGGCGGACTACATCGCTCCCGAACAAGCCTTAAATGTCAGCGGCGTCGATATTCGCGCCGACATTTACGGGCTGGGGGCGACCTTTTACTTCCTTCTCGCGGGCCGGCCGCCTTTCGACAAGGGCACGATCACGCAAAAATTGATGTATCACCAAACGAAAGAGCCGGACGCCCTCACTCAGCTTCGCCCTGAAATTCCAGTGGAAATGGAGCAAGTCGTCAAGACGATGCTGGCCAAGAATCCCGACCACCGCTATCCCGCACCCGCGTTGGTCGTGGAAGCCTTGGCCCCATGGACGCAAGTGCCCATCCCGCCGCCCGCTGACAAAGAAATGCCGCCACTATGCCCCTTGATCCGCGATCTATTGCCCTATTCCGTCACTTCCTCGAATCGCTCCTCGGGAAGTTGGTCGATCAAACAACTGCTAGCGATGACGACGCCGCCGCTAATGAAGGCGCCGCTCTCCTCGCCATCCTCTTCCGCCATCATGATGGCGCCCCCCTCGCCGCAAGGCTCGCAGCGCTACGTCGAAACGGTCGTGGATAATGCCTCCGATCTCGCCAACACGCCAAAGCATTTGCCGCGCTATCAAGGGGAGCACGATGACGATGACGGCTATGATTTAGAGCGCAAAGCGAAGAGAAAACAGCGGCAAATCCTGATGATCGCTGCGGGTTCCATCAGCGGCTTGGCCATCATCATCTCCATCACCGTGTTCCTTTTTTGGTGGGCTCAAGGAGACGATCGCGGCGAACAGCGCCGCACTTCAGATCGTCCCATCACGGGTTCGTCCACCCGCACGAGTCCGCAGAGCACGGCTCCATGGTCTTCCGAAGCGGGTTGGGATAAGCTCAAGTGGATCAAACCCTCCGAGGCGCGGGACCATCGCAACGAGGAGGTGGTCGTGGACATGATCGTTGCCGACGTCGTGGCAGAGGGCGAGTTCAAATTGCTTCAGAGCGAAGCTCCGCCGCTGACCGCCAATTTGTTATCGATCTCGCTGCGTGATGGGACCGATCGGGAATTGATCGACCGATTGCATGGGTCTCAGCTTGCCGACGCCGTGGGGCGGGGCATTCAAGTCCGCGGCGTCGTGGATTTCAAGGATGACCGCTTTCCGTTCATCCGCGTCACGAAAATCGATCAAGTAAGAATGCTGCCCTCCATCACGGTGCAGGAGGCGCCGCAGTTCATCGGCAAGGACGTGGTCGTCGATTTCATCGTCCGATCGACCGGCGAAGCCAGCACGCGTTTCTTTATCAACAGCCATGCCCACCATCGGGACGAGGGCAATTTCGCCGTGGTCGTGCCAGCCATGTGGTTTGATAAAGTCTTAAAGCGCAATCGCATTGAAGACCGTACCGAATTCGTCCTGCGCAGCATTCGCGTTCGCGGCAAAATCTCCACCTTCGAAAACAAGCCGCAAATCGAACTCACCCACGCTGATGACTTGCATCTGATGCGCTAACCCGCCGCACCAGTTCCTGGTTCAACTTCACGCCAGCCGCCATGCCGTGTCAATCATTCGGCACAATTTGGGTTGCGTTCGGGATCCATGGCTCGGATGACGGCCAGCAGCACTTGCTCCCTGACCTCATTTAAGGGAGCGTGGACAATCGCACCTGCGGCCGCGGCATGGCCGCCGCCTCCGAATTGCTCGGCCAGGCGGCCCACGTTGAGTTTTTTCTTGGACCGGAAACTGACTTTCGTGCCGCCCGCTGGCTGTTCGATGAAAAGCAAGCCGATCTCCACGCCCTGCAGGCTCAAGGTCCAGTTGACCATGTCCTCGCTGTCGGGCGGCATGGCGCCGGTCTGGGCGTAATCGCTGGCCTGGATGAAGGTATGGGCGATCAAGCCGTTGGCGGCTAGGGTTGTGCGTTCGAGGATCAAGCCCGTGAGCTTGTGCCGCCCCAAGGAATTGTTCTCGAAGAGTTCGCGGTACAGGACCTCGGGCCGGGCGCCTGCCTCGACGAGCTGCGCCGCCAAGGCAAAGGAGCGATGGCTTGTGTTGTTGTGCCGAAACCAGCCGGTATCCATGGCCAGGGCCGTGAACAGGCATTCCGCCATCCGCGGCGTCACGGCTTGGCCAAGCGCCTGGATGGCTTCGAAAGTCAGGCGGCCCGTCGCTTCCGCGGTGATGTCCACCAAGCGCGTGGCGTTGAGATCGTCCTGCGTCAGGTGATGATCGATCACGAGTTTGGGCACGTCCATGGATTTCATGAAGTCGGCAAACTTGCCCAGTTGATTCCACGTCCCCGTATCCATGACGATGATGCCGTCCGCGTCGCGCAGCTCATCGCCGGGAGGGGTGAAAACCGTGATTTCCTGTTCGGGATCGAGAAAGCGATACCGGGCGGGGAAGCTCGTCGGGATGACGACGCGGACCTTGATCCCCTTCGAGCGCAAGGCTTCCGCCAGGGCCAGTTGGGAGCCGATGCCGTCGCCATCCGGCCGCATATGCGTTACGAGTATCACGTTGCGAACCTTCTGCAGCCACGGAGGGAGAAGTTGCCAATCGATTGCCATTTTTTCGCATTCCTTGTAGGCCGGGGAAAATGGTAAGTTATTATATCGAACACGGGAGAGATGCTTCATGTCAGCCAGTCGGATGCGGGCCATTGGTGACTGTTTCGTCGCGGAAACGGCCGTGATCACCGGCGACGTGAAGCTGCTGACCGGGGCCAATATCTGGTTTGGCTGCGTGCTCCGGGGCGACGTGGCGCGCTTGACCGTGGGGAAAAACGTCAATCTGCAGGATGGCTGCATTGTGCACGCGGATCATGACGCGCCGCAGGTCATCGAGGAGGGCGTCGTGGCCGGCCATCTGGCCTTGCTGCACGGCGTCCGCATCGGACGCGGCACTTTGTGCGGCATCGGCTGCCGACTCTTGGGAGGATCGGTCGTGGGCGAGGAATGCATCATCGCGGCCGGGGCCATCGTGACCGAACGCACCCGCATTCCGCCCCGCAGCCTGGTCATGGGCATCCCCGGCAAAGTGGTTCGACCGGTGACCGAGGAAGAAGTGCGCAGGACGCAATCCATCAACCAACGCTATCTTGAACTTGCCCGTCAATACGCGGCTGGCGCCTTTCCGCCGCCATGGATGGGGCAGTAACCCTTCATGATGAAACACGTGGACGCCATGGAGAAGTCCAACGATCGCCGCTTATCGCTGTCGCAACGGATTGCCCGTCTGGTGCGGGAACGGGGCTGGACGCAAAAAGCGTTTGCCGAGGCCGCCCATCTCAACCGCTTAACAGCGCGCAACATCATGACCCAGCCTTCGGTCCGCCTGCGGGGGGACACCTTGAGGGCCTGTGCCACGGCTTTGGGCTTTACCGTTGAGGAATTGGTCGAGGCGCCGCTGCCCGAGTTGCTGCGGCGCTTGCGCGGCCCCAAAGCCCCCGTGCCCCGGGATGAAATTCTGGCTCAGCAGCCCGAATTGCTCGCCTGGATGGAGGCGAATCCCGATCGCGCCGCTCAACTGGGGCCTACCGACGTCGATGAACTGCTCTCCTTGCAGGGCACGGGCGGCCCGCTGACCCATGAGGGCGTCTGTTATTTCATTGATCGCTTGGAACGGAAACGGCTCCTCCTGACGCAAGTCGAAATGATCGCCGGCACCGATTACTTGCCCCTCCTTGAACAGATGGTCAGCTTGATCATGGATCGGATCGATGTGCAGCGTTCGCCAGGCCGGGCGCGATCCGCCGCGGCGAATGGCCCTCTGTCCTCGGGCTAGTGGCCGCGGGAGCGGTCGATCTTACTTGGCCCAGTCGGTGAAGACCCAAAAGGAACGCGTCACCTGGACGTTCTTGTCCTGATGCGTCACGCTGTAATATCCCTCCCAGCAGGCGAGCAATTCAATCAGCTCGAGCGCCTCGCGGCAAACTTGATCCGACCATCCCAGGGAATCCTTGATGCCCATGCCATCGGCCTGCAGGAGGAAATCGTACCAGGGGAGCGTTTTCCGGATCAACTCGCCCGTGCGGACGTAAGTGACGCTGGCCAGCGGGCGGTCACTCCATTCGGACAGCGTGTCCTTGGGCCATTGCAAGGGAGTGGGGCGCAAAAGCCTTTCCGCGTGCTTCGGTGATAGCGCCAGCACGCCGACCTGTTTTGACAAACCGCCGGTCGGCGCCATCTGTTCGTCCAAGCCCCACGACTTGGGCAGCGCAAAAAGAAAGTAGGTGTGGCCGCCTTGTTCTTTCACTTCGGGGGAAGGTATTTCGAATGGCGGTAAGTTAGGCCACCAGGTTTGTAAGTGGGCCATGGTTTCGTTGAAGATCAACCGATATTCCTCGCAGGCTTGGCGGCATTGGGCCGGATCCTTCACCGCCAGGATGGCGCCGAATTCCAACATGGGCAGCGCATCGGGGCTTTTGGGCAAGACCCTATGCCACTGTTGGCTTTGCCATTGGGCGTCCAAGACCCATCCGGTTTGTCCATCATCCATGGACGCGATGAACAGTCGATTGGCGCGATCGAACCGTGCCGCGAGGGGTTTGACCCAGCGCATGACGTCCTGATAGGCGTTCTTGAATTCATCGGGCCATATGGGAAGGAGGAGGGTTTCCATGTGCCGATGAGCGATGGGGACCCATTTGGACGCCAATTCGTAGACTTCCGCATGGTGCTTGGCGCGCCCCACGTGGGCGGCGCAGGGCTGCCCCCCCAGATGCGACAACAAGGAAAGCGGCTTGGAGCCATTGACGAGGGGATAACGACTGTAGTCCCATTCACGGGTTTCATAGCCGTTCGGCGCGAGCATGCTGCAACTGACCAAGGCGCCAAATTCCGTCTCGTAGGTCAGCCATTCATCGATCAAAGCTTCGAGGTCGGCCTTGATCCGCTCGGCGATTTTCTCATCGACGTTGAAGTCTTCCAGAATCTCATCCATTTCATCGAGCCACTCCTGCATGGTTTGCGAGGTCGTGGTGCCGCGGAGATCGGAGCACAGGTAGGAAATCCCGCAAATGGCCCGATCGGCCAGACCGGCCAGGGGGGCCAATTCTTTCCTCTCCAGCAATCGCGGTCCCTTGGACAAATCCGCGATGAATTCGGTGGATTCGCTGAGGCTCACGATGAAATACTGCTCCTTCAAACCGATGCAGACCACGCCCTTGAGGGCGCGGAGATGGTCGCGCAGATCTGCAAACTCCCCCTCTTCGTCCTCGAACTCATCCCAGGGAAACAGATCCCAAGGCACCATCTTGCCGTCCCACTGGAGCGTGAGGTATTCGACCCCGCCCAACTTTTGCAAGCGCACACGCTCCTTCCATTTGGGAAGAGCCTGCAGCTGGATGAGCCACTCCATCTTGAGCTTGGTCCGCATGGTCTCGGCCAGCCGCTGATCGGGAACCTTGAAGCCGACCATGACGTCCGGCACGACCAGGTCATCCCAATGTTCGTTCAGCGTGTAGAGCATTTGACGGACTTGGTCCAGGGCTAGATTGCCGCGATCGACGACGAAGGCATGCTCGAAGCGCGCGGCAGTGATCGCAGCGTTGAGGTGGCCGAGCAGGGAGAAAAGATGGCTGACGTCCTCGCCCGCGTACAAAAACACTTCTTGCTGGAGCAAGGGGCGGATCATCTTCCACTGTTCCTGAAAGGCAGGCTGTTCGAACCAATTTTGTAGGGGCATGCCGTCCGGTTCCAGCGGCACGGCCTTGATTTGCGCCCATGCGTCCTGCACGAAGGAGAGCTGGGTGAACTTCTTCCAAGCCTGGCTGGATTGCAACCGCTGCCATTGTTCGCCCAGGCGCAGATAGGACTGGAACAATGCGGCGTTCTCGGGAAGCATCTTGAGGGCAGGAGAAACCTTTTCCAATGCGGCGGCGGCCGAGGGCGGCGGCTGGGAGCCTGTGGGGAGCAACCAACACCAGGCGCAGATGATGCTTGCAAGGCCAGCCATTATCCATCCCCGCATGGTTGCCCCCTTTGTGTTAAAGTGACTATGTTGAACCAAGACATTTTAGCCTGCTCTTCTCTTTCTGGAAGGGGAATCGTTTCCCCCTTAGCCAGGCCGCAGGGAGGATCATCCATGGCCCATCTGTCCGACGATCAACCGGCCTTCATTCCCTATCGCCCAACGCGGCTTCCCATCGAGGAGATGCGGCAACGGGCCATGGACTTTCATGATCAATTGCAAGCGCGCCGCAGTGTGCGGCATTTTTCGAATGAACCGGTGCCCCGGGAGTTGATCGCCTGGGCCATCCAAACCGCTTCCTCGGCACCATCGGGCGCCCATCGCCAACCGTGGCACTTCGTGGCCATCAGCGATCCGAGCCTGAAGAAACGAATTCGTGAAGCCGCGGAGGAGGAAGAAAGGCAATCGTATGAAGGAGGACGCATGCCCGAATCCTGGAAGGAAGCGCTGCGCCCGCTCGGCACGGATTGGCACAAGCCCTTTTTGGAAATCGTCCCTTGGATTGTCGTGGTTTTTGAGGAGTTATGGAGCCCGGGCGAGGCGGAAGGCGTTCGCAAGAACTATTACACCAAGGAAAGCGTGGGCATTGCCTGCGGCTTTTTCATCGCCGCGCTGCACATGATGGGGCTGGCGACGCTCACCCATACTCCCAGCCCGATGGGGTTTTTAAACAAGCTGCTTAAACGCCCAGCCAATGAACGGCCCTACATCCTGTTCCCCATTGGGTATCCCGCTGCTGACTGCAATGTGCCCAACTTGCGGCGCAAGTCCTTGGAGGAAGTGTCCACGTGGTTTCCCTGAGGTCGGCACGGCCTGGGCGGCAGGCCGATTAGCCGATCAATACCGTGGGGAAGCCCATGACGATCACGCCGCCATGCGCGGTGGAGTCGCCCAAGCGGGCCGCGGGCATCCCGCCGATGAGCACCGTGGCACTCCCCATGGCGATCACGTCAGGAGGGCCGACGCACGTGGCCATGTCGCTGACCCGAGCCGCGGGCATCCCGCCGATGAGCACCGTGGGGCAGCAGGCCGGGAGAATCGGTCCGCCCACGTGCGGGACGACCCCTGTCACCATGGGGCAGACGTGTGGATCACCTAAACGAGCGGCTGGCATTCCCATGATGCTTCCCCTGCGATGGGTTATTTTTTCCAAACATTCTTGCCTGAAGCGACGTCCAACCCGATCTGTTGGAAGTGCTTCAACTTTTCATCGGCTTTCTCAGGCTGCGTTTGCACGGTGCATAGTTTGATGGCCGATGCGACCATGAGCGGCGTCAAGTGCTCGGGCGGTTTGACTTCCTCGGTCACGGTTGGCGGAGCGACGCTGCCGCCGCTCACGAAGACGGCGTAAGCCGTCATGCCAGCGGGGGTCTCCAGCTTGGCCGCCTCAGCCGCGGATTGCGTGGCGCGGCGGGCTTCCTCGGTGGTTTCCAGCACCCATTTCTCTGTGGCTTGCAGGGCTTTCTTCACCGGGTCGGCCGGGGCGGAGCCATGGGCCTCCTTGGCGCATTGCAGGCCCCACCAGATGGCTTCTCGTTTCGGCAGGGCATGGCAGAGAAACGTGACAGCGTCATGCAGCATGTGTTTGCTCGCAAGCTGTTCGATGAATTGAGCGGGCGTCTGGGATGGCTGCAACAACTTCATCGCTTCCTCGCTCAAGGGCGGGGGCTTGCCAAAGCGTTGGCTGACCTCTTGCGCTTGCTTGAAGGTGATTTTCGATAAGGTCGTCATGTCGCGCTCGATCCATCAGGATAAGAAGCTGCCATTAATTGATCATGACCACGCCGCCCTTGATGGTCGTTTGGGCCGACCCGTTCACCTCGCACATGATGCCCTTCATGGTGACGCCGGATTGTTCGATTTTGATGCTGTTCCCGCCCACTTTGAGTTCAATGCTCTGCGCGGCGGAAATCTCAATTTTCCCCGCTTTGGCTTCGATGGTCAGGTTGCCTTGCTTCAGGGTAAGCGTGTCATTCCCTTGATCCAGAGTGGTTTCACGATTCCCTTTTTTAAGCGTGATGGTTTCATTCCCTTTCTCGATGGTCTTGGTGCGATCACCTTCCTTGATGATCAGCGTTTGATTTTTCCAAATCGTCTCGGTTTGGCTGCCATCCGGATTGGCACCCTTGCCATCACCCACGACAATTTCTTGATTATTCCAGATTTTGACCGTTTGGTCGCCTTTATTGGATTCCGTCTTCCCCGCGCCGATCGTTACGGTCTGATTGTTCCAAATGGTTTCCGTTTGGCTGCCATCCTTGCATTTCTTATCGCCGACGTTGATTTTTTGATTGTTGTAGATGGCCACCGTTTGGCTGCCGTCTTCATGCGTCTTGATGCCTTCCTTGACGCCAAAGCCCACCTTGAGATCATCATTGTGCTCGACGACGCGGAAGAAGTCCTTTTGTGCGTGGAAATAGACGTGTTCCGCGTCTTTCTTGTCTTCGAACCGCAATTCGTTGAAGTCCGTCGGCGTGCCCTTGAGCGAACTGCGGCTCTTGACGCCGGACTGCGTCTTGTTGTCCGGCAAGGGATAGGGGGGCATCATGTCGGCGTTGTAGACGCTGCCGACGATGATCGGTTGATCGGGATCCCCTTCGAGAAAATCGACGATGACTTCCTGGCCGATGCGGGGGATGTGGATCATGCCCCAATTTTTCCCCGCCCAGGGGGTGCCGACCCGCAGCCAGCAGGAGCTGTCGGCGTTATTTTTGCCTTCGCGATCCCAATGGAATTGGACCTTCACCCGGCTGTATTTGTCGACGAAGATTTCCTCGCCCGCGGGGCCAACCACGACGGCCGTCTGCGAACCTTGGACCACCGGCTTCACGGCCTTGCGCGGCGGCCGGAAGGGCAGGGCTTCGGGTTGGCATTTGAAAAGATTGTTGTAATCCATGCCGCCCCAATCGCCGGAGTGATAGTTGCTCGAGACGCGGCATTCGTGTTTCACGGCCGTGATCACATAGCTCCCGGCGGCCATGAGTCCCGTGGAGGCGTGATCATCGGGAGTGGGCTTGAAGGTAAACTTGTGGCCTGAGATGACGTGGCGATAGCTGCTTTTGGCTTCGGCGTACAGCGTAGGCGAGGCCAATTCCTGCATGCGGATGCCCGTTGTGCGGACATTGTCTTCGAAGATTTTTTGAATCTCGGCGGGTTGTTCGCCGCCGCCCTTGTCGATGCCGTCAAAGCGTTGGGCATAGGCGCCAGGGAAGTCATAGGCTTCCAGATTGCCGTTCATGGAGAGCTTCAGTTTATGATTGACTTCCCCCAAACTGGCGGAGTCGATGATGGGTTTGGTAGCTTCTAAATGCCTGTGCGGCAGTTCAAAGCAATGGTCCCAGAGGGTCACTTTGCCGGTCATCAATTCCTGGGTTTTCTTCCAGCCGAAGATGCGCGACTGATCCCCGCCCACGCCGACGTGGCTGGAGTGAATCAAGGTGGACCCTTCGGCGAGAGCAGGATGGCCTTGCGGGGTATTGGCCAGGACCATTTGATGGCCGCTCTCGGTGTGCTTGAAGAAATAATAAATGCCCTCTTCTTCCATCAGCCGGCTAAGGAAGTGAAAGTCGGATTCACGGTATTGCACGCAAAAATCGCGGGGATGGAAGGTCCCCTGCACATTCAAGCTGTGATCGATTCCCGAGAGGACTTTCTTAAGGATATCGGGGACCGAGAGATGTTGAAAAATGCGGCTTTGGGATTGCAGCGTCAAGAGCCACAATTTCGGCACCATTTCCAGCCTGTACGAGGTGAATTTCGTGCCAATGTCGGCCCGGCTGAATTTGGAGCAGATGCCGTTGAAAAAGCGTTTCTTGTTCTCGGGCAAATTGAGCCGAATCGTGATGCTTTGTCCCAGAATTTTATCGAACGGGGCATCCGTGCCTTTCTCGGCCACAACCTCGATATCGTAGCGGAAGAGCTCGGAAATCGCTTCCGTGCCGGAGAAGCCGACGATTAAAAGCTTATCGGTTCCCAGGGGGGTGATGAGCTCCATTTGCCGATTGGCTTGCGTAAGTGCCATGTTGACTTTCCTTGCACGACGTACTTGGATCGCATGAAATAGCAGGGGGCGATGACACGGAAGCCCGGCCAGCATTGTGGCACACGTTTTCGCGTGCCGCAAGCGACCAGTTCATCCCATTCATAAAATGTCCCAGCAGCGAGAAAATGAAACAGATTTTCAACAAATTCGTTGAGCCAGGGTTGCAGAGATGCGAACATCGCGTGGAGAGGTGATTTACAAAGGGGGATGAAGCATGAGCGAGAACGTCGCGGCGCGATTGGCCAGTCAGAAATGCGTTCCCTGCGAGGGGGGCGTGAAACCGCTGCGTCCCGAGCAAGTGGCCGAATTGCTCCAAGCCTTGCCGCAGTGGCGGCTTGCGGAGCACGGCAAAGCGATTGAGCGTCGATGGCAAGCCAAGGATTTCATGGCGGCCATCGGCTTCTTTCAGCACATCGCGGCCATCGCCGAGGAGCAGGATCATCATCCCGACCTGCACCTCACCGGCTATCGCCAGGTGCGCATTGAAATCATGACTCATGCCTTGAACGGCCTGTCGGAGAATGACTTTATCCTGGCGGCCAAGATCGACCAGGTTCCCATTGAATTGAAGAAATAAGCCACGTCCATTGCGGATGCAGCGGCGGCTCGTCTCATAGGGTCATGAATGGTTGGGTGGGCCGGCTGAAGTTGCAGCGGCATGGCTCAGCCAGGATTCCCATCCTTGCGCGACTTGTTTGCGGAGCCAGCGCACCTTGCCAAGAACAACGAAGTTTGGCCAGAGAAAATGGCCGATTTGGACCATTTGTATGACCTGAACGCGCATCTCTGGTTCATCGCTGCTCAAGAAAAAATGGTAAATCAACAGGCTTCCTCCAACCAATGCTGCCAGGGCCAACATTTGCACGACCCATCCCGCCAGCAGCCAGGCCCGGGGAGGAGTTGTGTACAGCAGGTAGGCGATCGAGGTGCGTTGCGGCGTTGGTTCTTGCAAGGAATGATAGCTTAATTGGGGCGTGCGCTGGAGCAGTGGATGGCCCGGAGCCGCATCGGACCGCGCCAGCGTCAGTTCGTGGTCGCTCTGAAGTTGGATGATCAGCAAGGGGTAAAAAGGATTCTTATCGGGATCGTTGACGGCCCGCTTGAGCCTGGTTGCGATTTCCCTTGGCGATCCTGGGAGTTCGATGGCGCCTTGCAGCCGATCACACGATGCCAGAGCCGCTTCTTCGAAAAAGGCCGTGGTCATGGCTTCCGGGATGGGGTCGGCCCGCCGCCGCGATTGCACAAGCCAAGTTAACCCAATCAACCAAATGATGGACTCGACGGCCAGGAAAGACATCATGACCATAGAGGCAGCTTCGACACTCATTCCGTGATCCTGAATATAACCCTGTTTATCTGGCCGTCGAACCGCGAATCGACACGATGAATTCCTTGGTCGTTCCGCCTGGATTGCTGAGAATGACAGCGTACTCGGAACCGGCAGGGACCTTTCCTCTCAGCTCGCCCTTCTTTTGCACTTTGCTGATGGCGACGTAACTCCCAGCGGCCGGCGTTCGGCCGTTTTGCAGCAGTTCAACGACGGCCTTGGGCGAACCGGCGACCAGATAAGCTTCCAAATCGCCATTGCCTTCCAAAGTCACGTCCACCTGTTGATCCGTCTTGGGCGCATCGACGACCAGTTCCTTCACGCTGCCCGCTTCGATGGTCACTTTCTGATCACTGAAGATCATGGTCGTTTTTTGGCAGCTTGAAAGCAGCAAAACCATCAGAACGCACGGGAGAACTCTGCACGACATGACAACTCCTGAACATCAAAGGGGAGGGAAAATGCATCCTTGCCATCAGGCATAGGCTTGTTGCGTCGGCGTGATGATCAATTCGGGAACGTTCACGCCGCTGCGCAGCGAAGCCACGAACAGCACGGCTTGCGCCACGTCCTCTGGTTGGAGGATTTGCTTTCTTTTCTCGGCGGTGACCGGCTCCGGGCGCTGGTCAAGGATCGGCGTGTCGACTTCGCCTGGAATGATCGCCGTGCAGCGAATGCCATGGTCCTTCTCTTCCAAGCCCACGCACAGGCTGAGGGCCTGCATGCCGAACTTCGAAGCGGAGTAAGCGGCGCCGCCAAGCTTGGAGGCGCGCTTGCCCGCCACGGAGGTGATGTTGATGATCAGCCCCTCGCGCTGCTGGCTCATGACCGGCAGAACGGCGTGAATGAAATAAAAGGCGCTGTGTAAATTCGCGGCGATCACTTGGTCCCATTGGTCGGGGGACAGGGAGCGCGCGGAGCGCTCCTTCGTGTTGAGCCCGGCGTTGTTGACCAGGATATCGATTCTTCCTCCGAGTTGCTGCAACGCCCATGGGACGGTCTCGGCGACTTGGTTCGCCTTGGTCCCGTCGCACAGGCGATAATGAAAAGGCGCGCTGCCGCGGGCTGCTTCCTTGACCGATCGCAGCTTGTCTTCGTTGCGGCCGGTGATGAGCACGTGGGCGCCCGCCTGGTGCAAGGCCAAGGCCGAAGCGCGGCCAATGCCGCTGCCGCCGCCGGTGAGGATCACCTTTTTTTGCGCCAAGGATTCAAGGTTCATGGTTTCTGCCTGATCTAATTAACGATGATCCCCATGTTGGTAACGTGAACGGCACAAAGAGGCCGAGCCGCTGCGGTTTTCGTGCACGAGTGCACATCATCAGCGTAAGGCGGCGGGCCATGGACGTCAAACCATCTGCTGATCGACCCTGAAAAAAAGTTCTCGAAGTGGGCTTGAAAGTGCATTTTCGCCAGCCTATACTCGCACTTCTCTGTGTCGTTAGGCTTGACCTCAGGGACGAGCGCGGCCTTTAACGATGAAAGACTTGTCCGCCGCGCCGACTACTTTCCAAGGAGGGAAACTCATGGCGAAGCACCCTGCGTCGAAACCAACCCGCCCGATGATCGGCCTCAACATGGACTATCTTCCCGCGGGGAAGAATGGTTCGGCCCAACTGCGCGTTCATGCGGGTTACGCCGATGCCATCTATCAAGCAGGGGGTATGCCGATCATCATCTCGCCTGCCCTCAAGGATCGCGATTTGGAAGACATCATGTCGCGATTGGATGGTTTTTTGTTGACCAGCGGTCCGCTCGACATGGATCCACGGCGCCTGGGTATGAACCCGCATCCCGCGGTGCAGCCGATGCCGGCGCGCCGCGAGGAGTTTGATCGCGCCTTGTGCAAGATTATTCTGGATCGGCAGATGCCCGTCTTGGCCGTCTCCTTGGGCATGTTGGAGCTGAATGTCGTGGCGGGCGGGTCGATCTTCCTGCATTTGCCCAGCGATAGCCCCAAGACCTTTCCGCACAAGGATCTCACCGGCGGCGTGCATCGCCATTTGGTCTTGCTCGAGCCGGGCACGCGCCTCGATGCGATTTACGGCGGCACGGAAGTGCGCGTGAATAGCTACCATCAACAAGCGGTCAATCAATTGGCCCCCGGATTCAAGATTGCCGCCAAGGCCAGCGATGGCGTGATTGAAGCCTTTGAATCCGTGGAGCGCGATTGGTACTGCATTGGCGTGCAATGGCATCCGCATTCCGAGACGGCTTCGGCGCTCGACATGCAATTGTTCGAATCCTTCGTTCAAGCCTGCACCCGCAAGGAAATGGCCTTGCAGTTGGCGGCTTGATTTGGCTGGTTGAACCCCTCGCCCTCATGCAGCAACCGGTTCGTCCGCGAGGCCGACATGATCAAACGGCTGGTCATGGGACTGTCTTGCGGGGCATGCTTGGATGGCGTTCAAGCAGCCCTGGTGGAGGTCTTTGACCAGGGGCGCGAGCTGCGCGTCATGGTTCGGCGAACCCACGCGGAAGCGTTCGGACAAGAGGTCCGTCAATTGCTGCATCGAGTGGCTCAGCCGCGCTCGGCGGACACGTTTCAAGCGGCCGTGGCTCATCGCGTGATTGGCGAAGCCGCGGCGCACACGGCCAGGCAGATGGCAGATCGGGCCGGGGTCAGTTTGGGGCGCGTCTTGTGCGCGGGCTTGCTCGGACTGGCGGCCTGCCATGAAAGCGATGGGGCCGTGCCCACGCATCTTTCGCTGGGCGCCCCCGCCATCGTGGCCGAACGCACTGGGCTTTCCACGATTCATGATTTTGTCTGGCGGGACCTGGCCGCTCATGGCCATGGAGCGCCGCTCGCGGCGCTGGTCGACGCCTTGCTGTTTCAAGTCCCCGATGAGTCCAGGCTCATTCTGCATCTAAGCGGGCTCACCCAAGTGAGCCTTCTCAGCGCCGCAAGCGACCCGGCCAACGTCCGCTCCCTCGAGTGCGGCCCCGGGATGGCTTTGTTGGAAGCGTTGATGCATCACCTCGGCCGCCATCAAGACCGCATGGACGCCATCGGGCATTGGGCCGTTCAAGGCAAGCAAATTCCAGAGCTTTTGGAGCGCTGGCAACAGCACCCCATGCTCCATAAGAAGCTGCCGATGAGCCTGCATCGGCAACATTTCAGCGATGAACTGGCCAAGCAAACCGTCGCTCAAGCGCAACAGAAATCATGGAAAGGCGAAGACGTTTTGTGCACGGCTCACCATTGGCTGGCATGGTCCTTGCGGCATGGCCTGGGCCGGCTTGGCGTCCACAAGGGGCCGCCAGTGCATCGGGTCATCCTGACGGGGCGGGGGACTCGCAATGGCTTCTTGCTCAGGCTCATCGAAGAACAGTTCCCAGGCATTCCCTTGGACCGCAGCGAGCAGCATGGCGTTCCCGGGGAGAGTCACCAGGCCGTGACGGCCGCCGTGCTGGCTTGTCTGTTTCTCGATGGCGAGGCAGCCAATGTGCCGAGCGTGACCGGCGCCAGCGGGCCGCGTCTGTTGGGCAGCCTCACGCCGGGCAACCGATCCAATTGGGGAAAATGTTTGGCCTGGTTGACAGGGCAGTTCGACCTGTGGGACATGGACCAAGAGGATGATTAGTGGATCGCCCCATGAACGGGACATGCCGTCTATCGCTTGACCTTCTCTAGCGATCTTGTCCTTGCGTTCGAATTTCGATTTTACGCGGTTTCGACTTTTCGACTCTAGGTAGAAAGAGGGTCAACACCCCATTCTTGAAATCGGCTTCAATTTTTTCCGTATTCACTTCATCACTTAGGATAAAGGAGCGATAAAAGTCGCCTGGCTGAATTTCTGCATGGAGGGCGCGGCAATCGTCTGGAAGAGGCCATTGGACCTTGCCATAAATCTGCAAGACATTGTTTTGCACTTGGATTTGCAATTGATCAGCCGCCACGCCGGGTAAATCCGCTTCGAGCACCAGCCCCTCGGCGGTTTCATGGATATCCAGCGCCGGTGAATAGACGAAAGGCGCCGCGTCTCCCTTGACGGGGCCCAATGTTTTGGGTGAAACCGATTCGCTCATGAGGCGCCATTCCTTTCATCGAATGCGGGGCCTTCGGCCGTGATCGTGGTCGGGCCGGCGTGTGTTTGTCGGACCTTGATCGGCAGGACATGGGGTTGAGGCTCGGGCTGCTTGGGCAGGCGAATGAGCAGTATCCCATTCTCCAGGGAAGCGGAGATGTGGGCGACGTCGGCGCGCGGCGGCAGCGGAATCGATCTCTGCCACCGTCCCATCCAACGCTCTTGCCGGCGATAGGCTTCATCCGCTATATGATCCGGCCGCCGGCGGTCACCCTTGATCATTAAATGATTGCCAGCGATCTGCAATTCAATCTGATTCGCATCGACGCCAGGCAGCGGCATGAGGAAAAAATAGTCCTGAGCTGTTTCGTAAAGGTTGCTTTGCAGGAAGGGCTGATCGGTTTGAAATAACTGGCGACCGACCAAATTCATGGTCATGTTGAACAGTTGATTCATCTGCTGTTCAAGATTGGACAGGGGATGAGAGTCCGGCCGCCACATCCAAAAGTTCATGATCTACCCCCAACAGTGGTTATCCATCCAATGAAGCAAATCATGCACCAGTTGAATGGATATTCGATTGCTTAATGTAAGTGCATATGGTATAAGATGTTATGTTAATATAATGTGATGAGGCTGAAGATTTATCTACCGTTTATGGTGCCAAAATGGCAATGGGTTCATAGTAGAAGTCGGAGCACTACTTCGATTTTGGCGCATGTTGGTTTGGAGTTTCAGGAGTCCATGCATGCCTTTGGAACAAACCCCGCAGCCGCTCACGGCCGTTTACCCGGGAGCGTTCGATCCGATCCATCTTGGGCACTTGGACATTATTCGCAGGTGTAGCCTCATTTTCCCCCGATTGGTTATTGGCGTGGGCTTGAATCCGGACAAACAGCATAGTTTCTCGATCGAGGAACGACAACAGATGGTGTCGGAGGTGGCTCGCCCCTTCAACAACGTCGAAGTGCGAACGTTCACGGGGTTGGCGGTGCATTTCGTGCGTGAAGTGGGAGCGCGGGTCATGATCCGTGGCTTGCGGACCGTGAGCGACATGGAATATGAATTCAGCATGTCGCTCACGAATCAAACGTTGGATCCCGCCATTCACACGGTGTTTTTGTTGCCAAGAGTGGATTTCACTCACCTGAGCAGCACGCTGATCAGGCAAATCGCGGCCCTGGGCGGCGATCTCTCCCGCTTTCTCCCCGAAACCATCATTCCCACGGTTTTGTCGAAATTCCAAGCCAGCGCAGCGCAGGTCGAATGAGCCTTGCCTGCGAGTGAGATTAATCCCATTTGACGGCGGCGTGCTTTCCAGCATCGTCAACGACCTATATTGATAACGATAGTGGTCGTGGCCGCGACTCCGTGTGCATCCGCTGAAAGGAAGGTTCATGATCGACTTTGCCAAGGCAGGGGGATTGGTCCCTGCCATTGCCCAAGACGCCCAAACGGGAATGGTCTTGATGATGGCATGGATGAATCAGGAAGCGTTTGACGAAACGTGCCGAACTGGTCGGGCCGTCTATTTCAGCCGCAGTCGCAACAAGCTTTGGCGCAAGGGTGAAGAAAGCGGCCACGTCCAAAAAGTGTTGGAAATTTGGGTCGATTGCGACGCGGACACCCTCCTTCTCAAGGTGGATCAAGTCGGGCAGGCCGCTTGCCATGAGGGATATCCCTCTTGTTTCTTCCGGCGACTGGAAAATGAACAATGGCACGTCGTGGGGGAGCGTCTGTTCGACCCCAAGACGGTATACAAAAAATAGCTGATCCGGTTGCGTCGCTTCGATGAGTTGGGGTTTAAATTCCCTGCGGACATTGAATCGCTGAGAAATGAGGAGCGGAATGAGTTCGCCATTTTTGAAGTTGGGATTGCCGGCGGGGAGCTTGCAGGAAGCCACGGGAGAGTTGTTTCGCCGGGCGGGATATAAAATCACGTTTCACAATCGCAGCTACTATCCCACCATGGACGATCCCGAAATCCAGTGCACCCTGCTGCGGGCCCAAGAGATGGCTCGTTACGTGCAGGATGGCATATTGGATTGCGGCCTGACCGGGTACGACTGGGTGATCGAAAACGACGCCCAGGTCGTTGAACTGGCGGAATTGGTGTTCAGCAAAGTGAGCCGGCGGCCGGTGCGCTGGGTCCTGGCGGTGCCGAACGATTCCGACATTCATGAAATCAAGGATTTGCAGGGCAAGCGCATCGCCACCGAGCTCGTGAACACGACTCGCCGCTGGCTGTCCAATCATGGCGTGGAAGCGCAAGTGGAGTTCAGTTGGGGGGCCACGGAGGTGAAGCCCCCGCGCTTGGCCGACGCCATTGTCGACGTGACCGAAACGGGCAGCTCCCTGCGGGCCAATAACCTGCGGATCGTGGCGGAACTGCTGACGAGCACCACGCGCTTCATCGCCAATCCGCGGTCGGCGATGGACCCCTGGAAGCAGCGGAAAATGGAAGACCTGGTGCTGATGCTGCAAGGCGCCATGGCCGCTGAGGGCAAAGTGGGCTTGATGATGAACGTTCGCCGCAAGGACCTTCAGCACGTGCTGCAATTGTTGCCCGCGCTGATGAAACCCACCATCGCGTCCCTTTCCGATCCCGATTGGGTCGATGTGAACACGATCATCGATGAAAACGTCGTGCGCGTCATCATGCCGAAATTGAAGGCGGCAGGGGCCAGCGGCATCGTCGAATACCCCTTGAATAAAATCATCGATTAAGCTTCGATAGGTTGCCTCAATCCACCCAGTGCAGAATTTCCATCCAACGATGGGGTTTATCCAGGTGAATGGGGCCTAGCGTGTGCGGCCGCTCCGCCCATAGGGCCAAGCCTAGCCCATAGGCTTGCTCTTCGTGAATGACTTTGCCCGACACGAGCAGCCACATCGACTTTCTGGAGGACGTGGGCGGAAACAAGGTGTGCCGTTGCACGGCGGCTGAAAATCCCTGGCTGCTCAATTGCATGGGCCAAACGCGCGCCTTGGCTTGATCGCGCAAGGCGGCCTCGGCCAGATGCGGATGGGCGGCGTGCAGCAAGGTTGAGGCGTCCTGTGCCGAGAGCGGCTGCGTTTCCCTGCCCAGCGGCGCGATCACCACCAGGCGGATGCGCATGGGGATGCCGTGCACTTTGAGCCGAGGGTCGCTGGGGGATAAGGGGGGAGGCGCCGGATATTGGCCTACTTCCTCCGTCAGCGCGAGTTCCGCGATGGGGGAGGCGCGTCCCACCCAGCGGCGCAACCAAACCAGGAGGAGCCAACCCGCTGCGAGCGCCCCCAACAACAGCCCCGCCAAGGCCAGGGGTTGCTGCTGCCACACCTCTTGAAGATATTGCAGGGCCTGCTGCATCCTTGTGACTCTTCAATGAGACTTTGGTGCCATGGAATGGTATATTAATCTTAACCTACTTCCGAGGAGTTCACCATGCGCTATGCGTTCGTTGCCTTTTTCTTGTTGGCAGGCTTGGCTTTGGCGTCCGCAAATGACTGGATTCAAGAAGAAGCCCGCTACCTCAAGAATATCAAGCAAGTCACGCATCATTTTCTTCGCGCCGGCGAATCCTATTTCTCCCCGGACATGAAGCACATCATTTTCCAGGCGGAAGAGCAGGGCGAAAATCCCTTCTATCAGATGTACGTCATGCATTTGGAATCGGGGCGTTTTTGGCGCGTCAGTCCGGGAAGCGGCCGGACCACGTGCGGCTATTTTCACCCCAACGGACAAAAAATCATCTTTGCCAGCGGGCACACCAATCCCCAATATTTGCAAGAAGCGAATGAAGAACGCGGCAAGCGCGAAGAGGAGAAGCAATCGGGCAAGCGCCGCCGCTATCAATGGGATTTTGACCCGCACATCAAAATCTATGAATCCGATCTGCACGGCGGAGAACTCAAGCTCTTGACCGACGCTCCCGGCTACAACGCCGAAGGGGCCTATAGCCCCGATGGCAAACAGATCGTCTTTTGCTCCAACCGCGATGGGAACCTTGAACTCTACATCATGGACAGCGATGGCCGGAATGTGCGCAAGTTAACCAACGCTCCCGGATGCTACAACGGCGGCCCCTTCTTCTCCCCGGATGGCAAACGGGTGATCTTTCGAGCGGACCGCGACAAGAAAGATTGGCTGCAAATTTATGTCATCAACGCGGATGGCACCAACGAACGCCAGTTGACCAAGACCGAGGGCGTGAACTGGGGCCCGTACTGGCATCCCGATGGGAAGCACATTATTTATTCCGCCGCCGATCACGCCCATCCCATGAAGCGACCCAATTATGATTTGTACATGATGCACGTGGACTCAGGGAAACAATGGCGGATCACGTACGCCCCCGGAGCGGATGTGCTGCCGGTCTTCAGTCCCGACGGCAAGCAATTGCTGTGGACCTCCACGCGCGACGGCCGCATGCCGGGATCGCAAATCTTCTTGGCGGATTTCATCATGCCCAAGGAATGAGCCAAGACCGAATGAATTCGTGAAGCAACAAAGAGCGGGAGGACATGCCTTCCGCTCTTTTTCCTTAAGTTCGCTGGCCTAATCCGCAGACGGCTTGAAAAAGGCATCATCGCGGCCTGAAGCCGGTTGATTCCATTCCGATCGGACGTGGTTCAGCCCGTAGGCGCACAGTTCGAATTCATCGCTCAACCGCTTGAGAACGGGGGCTTCATCCTTGCAGGCTTCGTCCTCATAAGAACTGGCGATGAGATAGGAACGTTTCCCTTGAGCACAATAGTCGATGAAGAAGTCGTGGTTGAAACGCGCTTGCATGCGTTTGAGCTGTTCCGGGAATAAGCCCGTCCAGAACAGGGCGAAGTCGCCGATGTGCCGGTATATTTCCCGGCGAGTGCGGCCTTCGGGTGGATAGCCTTCCGCGGCCATAATCATGGCGGCCAACTCTTCCAACCGCTTGCCCTTGAGGTCGCGCAGAGGATAAATCTGATCGATATGAACAAAGCGGCATAACAGCTCCGAGAGGTAATCAATCAAGGCGGGATCGCCGATCCCCAAGGTGGCGATGAAGGTCTGTTCGGTCAGACCCGCAAAATAGTGCCGCAGCATGCTTCGAGGATACATGTGGGCCATGGCGACATCGTCCTCTCTCTAATGGGCCATTGGATGTTCCCATGGGGGGGGATGAAAATTTGACTCTGTTCCCTTGTACGACGAAAAATCCGTTTGGCTTTAACGAAAATCCCTTCTTTCGTCCAGTTCAATTATTCGTTGGCTTTTGGGCTGGGTCAAATGAGGAAAATGCGCAAAAAAAATCGCCCGTGAACAGGATGCGTTCACGGGCGGATCGGTTGCCATGGTCAGGCAGCCTGCCCCTTGATTAGGGGCACCGGGTTGGGCCTATTTCTTATCGTCGCGTTTTTCTTCTTCCTTGGGCTTCTGACGCTCGGATTTTTCCTTGATCGTGTTGAACCATTGTTCGAAACGTTCGAAGCGCGTGCGGCGAATGTCGTCTTCACGGTCGCGCTGCAGCGTGCGGGCGATCATGCGGCCATTGGGTTCCACGATCAGCAGTTCCGCGGGGATGTCCTCCTCCCAAGTTCCGCGGCCATCCAGTTTGCGATGCCTGGATTTATGGCCGCCTTCGAAATCGGCGAGGAGAAGCCGCGTCAGCAAGTTCGGCGTCCGCGTTTTAATGATCGAATCGATGCCCAGTTTGCTGGCGTCGCCGCCTTCCGCGAGATAGGACATCCAGACGATCAAGGGTGTTTCGCCGTCTTTCGCCGTGGGCACGCGGCCAATGTATTCACCGCGGGACGCCAGAATATATTCCACCCACCAGTCCCCGACGCGCTCCAGATCTTCTTGAGCCGTCACGTCCGGCTCGACAAAGCCGAGCCATTTGTGCAATTGAATGGGGACGCGTTCCGTATCGAAATCTGGCGTATTGGGTCGTGGACGTCGGCGTTCGCTGGTGAAGACGTATTCATCCTTGGGGAAAGTAACCCGGCACGTCGGGCTCCAGGGGCCGGCAAGCTCGCGGATGGTCGCGAATTCAGGCACGGCCACCATGTCCGACCCGAAATTCGGGTTATCCATGACAACCTTGATGCGATACTCAAAGGTCCGTCCACCGACCTTTTCCGCCTCCAACGTTAGATCCAGGAAGCGAATAAGGCAATAATCCGGCACGTAAGTGAGCTTGGTCAAATCCACCTTGCTGGAATCGCTCCCCTTGCCGCTAGATTTGCCCGTGTCGCCGGACAGGCCAGCCGTGCCAGAACCGCCGCTGCTGCTTTGTTGCGAACCCGAGCCGGAAGTGCCAGAATCGGTGCCAAAGCCGTCGTCGGTTCGGTCTGCGAATTTATGCTTTTTCGGCGGCGGGATGGGCGTGTTGTCCTTGCGGATTTTTTCCACCAACTCCGCCAACTCCTTGATGTCCTTCGACAGGTTGGGGTAGTCGCTGCGAAGGGGCTTGGGAATGCGCTGCACTAAGCGATCCGACAAGTTCAGTAGGCTGCGGAGGATGCTGTCGGACTCCACGTATTCCTCCACGGCGTATTTGACCATCTGACCCAAGAGCTTCTTGTCCACGTTAATCCAACCTGCCGCGGCGACTTCTTCGTTCTTGACGGGATTGGCCGGGACTTGGGACAACGGCACGGCGATCAGTGTCGCGGGGTTCTTGGGATCAGGCACCAAGACCAAATCTTCGCTGGCGAAGGTGCCGTCCTTCAGGCGGGTTCCCTGAGGGATAATTTCCCGCCGCTGTATCTCCAGACCCTTGTAATAGGATTCGATCTGGCTCTTATCCATCTTCAAGGCGCGGGCCAACTCATCCAACTGCTTGCCATAGGGGTAGATGCCCATGACCAAGGCCGCTCGCGTGGGCATGATGTTGATGGCCACCAACTCGTCGCCCAACTCATCGAGATTGATTCGCCGCCGTTTGTACATGGCGTCCTTGGATCCTGAGTCTTGCGCTTGCGCGGGCGGTTTGTCGGACCCTTTGGGCGCACGCGGCACGCCCATGCCCGCGCCTGGCGATGGCGTGCCGCCGCCTCCTGAACGCAACTGTTCATTCTTTCCGCGATCGCCTTTGAGGTTCAAGCCCTCCTTCATCGGCTCCAAAACGATCACCTTGTCGCCTTGGATGTCGTAAATTTTGTAGGCCATGATCACGGGAGCCGCCTTGAGGGCAACGGCGGAGAAGACTTCCGGATTGGAGCGGAAGTTGTCCTGGCCGGGCGGCACGTATTGGAAGGGGAAAAGCGTGGCCAGCGTGCCGAAGGGAACGGGCTTTTTCATACTCTCCGACAACTTGGCAATTTCCTCCACGCTCTTGACTTCCTTGGGCTCCAATTGCCCCCGGTCCACGGGGAAATTGATGAGCGCTTGCCGCGAACGATCGCGCTGCTCGCGAACTTCCGTTGAAGAGAGCGACTTCTCCGGCCCAAGAAAGCTGTAAATGAGCAGCATCAGCACTAGGAATCCCACGATCCCCACGCCGATGCGATCCCCATAATTCAATAAAAATTGCTTGTAGTCGAAGTTCATTGCCATTTTTTTCTTGGCCATCGGAATCTCCTCCGGAATCGACCGACCTGAACCTGGAAAGGTATACGCCTGGGCGGCCGTGCCGAAGCGCGGCCGTGTGATGAATCGACGGCGAGTCTAACCTCTATCGGCCGCCGCCTCGCCGCGCTTGTTCGATGCGCTCGTAGGCGTCGGGGCTTTCATACAATGTCACCATGCCATAGATTTGCAGCACGACCACCGCGCTGTCGTCCTCGACCCCAATCATCTGGGCGGGGGCTTTCTTGTCGCTGCCGCTGCCCGATCCCGCGGAAGAGAACATGCCGCTGCCCGCTCCGGTGGGAGGCGAGGGGACGTTCATTTGCGAGCCGCCTCCTTGCGTCGTGGAGGGCGCGCCGCTGCCGCCGGTGGTTCCCGTGGTGCCGGTGCCGCCGCTGGGTTGGCCCGGACTGATCGGCTTGCCCAGGCTGGCCGTCCGATTCCAAACCGCCTGCGTGACTTGGAAACGCAAACGCGAATTGGACAACCCCGTGAGGACTTCGTTGACAGCCGAGGCATCGGTCACCAACACCAAGCACACGGGCAGGCGGCGCACTTCATGGGAAACTTCCAGATAGCGCTTCATCATGACTTCGTGATTTGCCGACAGCGCTGGAGGCTCTGAGGCGGCTGCGCCCGCGGCGGGGGCCTTGGGATCCTTGTTGCTGAATTTGTAGGCGACCAGCGGCGTCACCTTGGTGCGATCCGAATGTTCATGAGCCGTCAGGCCAATTTCCATGACGTCCATGCGCTTGATGGGCGTGTTGCGCCAATCCATGGTTTGGCGAACGTTCATGATCTTCCGCATGGCGTAGGATTCGCGAAATTCCTGGGTGAAGGTTTTTTTATCCCCGGCATCAAGGGCATCGACGGAGAAACGGATGCTCTTCTCGGGATTCTTCATGGCGGTCCCCCGGGTGGGGGTGCCATCGGACCATTCGATGTTGAAATTGGGGACGGGCGTCCGCCGCGGGCCGCGATTATACAACGTGCAATTGACCGTTGTGATCGAACTATTGGGTTGGCCGAGAAAACGCACGTCCATGACCCAATTTTGGTTGTAAACGCACAGTTGGTCCAGACAGGGTTCCTCCGCTTTGCGCACCACCCGAGAGATGCGGATCGACCCCGGCTCCACTTCGCGGGGCCGCAAGGCGCGCTCGCTCAATTGGGTCGTCGCGCCCCCGGAGGCTTGTGTTGGCGGCAATTCACCGGCATCGTCCAATTCCACGGGGTTGGCTTTTTCTTGTTTCGTCTCGCCATCAATGAAATAGACGAGCAAGGCGGCCTTCGGGATGGTGTATTTGGTGGAGTGATTGATGCTTTTGCCTTCCAGCTTGACCTTGTTGCCGTCCACGACCAATTGCAGGTCCAATTCCCATCCTTGCCAACTGGGCACCGTGGGCGGGATCGGCACGCTCGGCATGCGGCGCGGCGGCGGCTCATTCTTGATCTCAGCCGCGGGGGGCAGAGTCCAGGTCCAAACGTGGTTATAGAAAGTGAGTTCATCCAGCGTGGTTTTCGCGGGCGCGGGGGTTGAGCCGGATTTGTTGTTGGCGGATGCTGGATTCTTTTGGTTCGCGGGCTTGGTGATCACTTGCCATTCGCGGCTGAAGGTTCCCGCGTGATCGATGACCTGAGCCAGGCTGCGGAGCATCTCGCGCCGGATGGCCAGTTCCTCTTGCAAGGTCCAGGCTTCCTCGGAGAGCACGGTGCGATCGGGCTTGAACTGGAAGGGCTTCAATAAATCCGCGTTGGCCTTGGAGCGATGATTGCCCGAGCCGCCCAGGACCCGGACGGCGCCTTTGCCCGTGGTTTCATCGTACCATTCGATGAGATTGAGCACGGTGTTGAATTGCAGGAGGTAATCGTTGCGATAGTCAATGGGAACGATCTGCAGAGGCTCGCCAAAGTCGAGCAACCGCAGGCTTTGTCCGGGCTTGTCGGCTTCCCACAGCTGGGCCGTTTTGGCGGGCCAAGTGATGATGGGATCGCGGATTTCGATCAGTTCGCCCAACGGTTTCATGCCTGGCGTCGAAGGAGTGGCGTTGTTGGCGGGCGGCCGGCGAAGCACGGAATTCTGCTGATCGTAGCCTTCGAGCCACAGTTCATTTTTCTGGTCGAGCGAGACGATTTTCTTTTCCTGAATGGCCTTGATCCAGCCGTCGTTGCGCTTCGCGGGATCATTCTGGACCCCGAGCAGTTGCCCATGCACGGCTTGAGCATCCTTTTGGAAGGTCTCCGTTTCATCGCGCACATACAGCACGCAAATCCACCCGATCAGGGCCGCGATGCCGATGCAGGGCAAAAGCAACCAGAAGCGGTGTTTGATCAGGAATTCTTTGTCCACTTTGACTTTGGCGGCCATATCTTGCTGAACCTCTTAAGGTTGGAGTGGATGTCTTCCCTTGTCATGCTTGAAGATCGAATCGGTCTGCTGCGAATGCCCGTGACGCCTGGGCCATTATTTCGGAGCGACCGGCGCCGTTGTTTGCGGTTCCGTCGGCAACGGTTCGACCCAGTAGAGCACAATGACGAATTCCGTCCGTTTCTTGGCGTCTTCTTGAATGGCCTTGGCCCCGGCGGCCAGGTTATCCCCCACCACGCTGCCAATGGGCGATAAGCCCGACCATTCGGAATTGCGCGGCGAGCTAAGTTTAAAACTCCCTTGGGACTGCGTGGAACTGCTGTCGCCGGAAGAGGCGGCTCCTGGATCGAGCATCATGGCGCCCGCGCCGCCGCCGCCGCCTGCACCGCCGCTCGCGGCCCCCGCGCCGCCGCTTTCTTTGGATGAACTTTTCAAAAGTTCATTGAGAAAGATGTTGGAGGAGGAAATCTTGGTGAAGGCGGGGTTGGGGTTTTGCGTGACGTCCACCGTTTCGAAGAGCAGGATGGCGACGTGGCTCGTGTCCATTTTAACCGGGGTCGCATAGGGCGAGTTGACCGGCCAGAAAACCGACTTCTTCTTTTTCAGGTTTTCCAGGAAGGTTTCCCGCACGAAATGGTGGGCATCCTGATGATAGGTGAAGCCGCGAATCTCAATGGCCCAGCCCGGCTGCTTCGGCGCTTCTTTCCAATCGGGATCCTTGCTGGGGTCCACGGTTTCCGAGATCGTGGAACGCTGCTTCACTTGCGTGAAAAAGTTCGTGGCCATGCTCGTGTCGCAATAGCGGGCCCAGATGGCTTGGATGTTGATCTGGACCAGCACGCTGGCATTGATTTCGTCGTTGCGAATGCCGGCCCGATCGCGCTCTTCCTTGATCGTCCAGGCGCGCTGGGCGCGGTCGTTCTGGCCGAAATATTTTTCGTAAGGCACGACGTTATTGTCGAGGCGATGCGTGGGCAAATTGGTGCCGTTGGGCTGCGGCAGGCACTCGTTGATGAGCCGGTTGAAGAGGCCCCAATTGACGCGCTCCTCGCTGCCGCGCAGGATCAGCGTGGCAGCTTGCCGCGCCTTGATGAGTTCTTGCTGCTCTTGTTGGTAAGCCGCCTTTTTCCGGTTGGATTCCTCCATGACCGTTTTGGCGCTGTCCGCTTCCTTTTTAGTCTCGCTGGCCTTGCTCCATTGAGCGCCGCTGCCGATGGCGAAAACGCCGATGCCAAAGAGCAGAGCGGCGGCCGCCGATAAGGCCCAAGGTTTCTTGGACCGAATCAGCCGCTCCATGCGAATGTCTTGCGGGAGCAGGTTGGTTGAGATGCGCGTGACGTCCATGCCTTGCAGCGCCAGGCCATAAGCCACGGCAAAGCTCAGCACATTATCCGCATAAACGGGGGATTGCCGAACTTCGTCGCCGACCAGTCGATTGAATTCGTTGATTTTCTCGACCTCGATGCCCATGCTCTGGCTGACGAACTTTTGCAGGCCTGGCAGCCGAAAGGCATTGCCCAACCCCAGCATGCGCTTGATTTGTGCGTTGCGATGGGAATTGGTGAAGAAGCTCAAGGAGCGCTGCAGTTCGCCTACGAAATCAGCGAACACGGGCTTCATGCTGGCGAAAATCTTTTTCGGATCTTCCGCCTTGGTGGCGTTGCGCTTGAGGTGCTCCGCCTTGGCAAACGTCAGCTTCATTTCCTTGGTGAGGGCGCGGGTGAAGTGGTTGCCGCCGATGGGGATGGCCCGCTGCCAAATGATGCGTTCGCCGTCGGTGACCACCAAATTGGTGTTGTCCACGCCCATGTCCATGGCCACGATGCACTCATGATCGCCGCCGCCGCCGCCCGTCTTTTCCTTGTTGAGCAGATCGTAGGCGACGAAATTGCACAGACTCAAGGGCGCCATTTGCACGAGATGGACCTCGACCTTGACATCCTTCAGGGCTTGCAAGGCGCGGTAGATCATGTCCTTCTTGATGGCGAAGAGGCCAATTTCATTCTCGACGAAGCCCTCGCCGCCGCCCTGCGTCCCAATGATTTGCCAATCCCAAACCACGTCGTCGAGCGAAAACGGAATCTGCTGCTTGGCTTCGAACTTGACGATATCGGGAATTTTCTTGGCTTCGACCGGCGGCAGCTTCACGAAACGAGCCAGGCCGGTTTGGCCGGCCACGCTGATGGCGATCTGATCGCCCCGGATGTTGTTGCGGGAGAGGAATTGTTCCAGGGCCTCGCGGATCAAGGCGTCGGGTTCCGCGTCGGGTTGGCTTAAAATCTTCGGATATTCAATGAAATCGAAGGCCGTGGCCGTGATCACGTCGTTGATTTTTTCCAAGCGTAGCGCCTTGAGCGCGCATTGACCAATGTCAATACCCCACACGCCGGGTTGTTTCGTGGCCATGCGGATCACTCCTTTGGAAGAACTTGCGAAGGCAATGGATGGAACCGGTCAAGCCGATCTTGTTCGGTGGCAAACCGATCCCCGTGATGGTGATGTGTCTCGATCTTCACGCAAACCATCTTGGTCCGATTGGAAAGGTCAATGACTCAATGAAATCATTAATCAAGAATATCACAGCTCGGGAAAGGCCGTCAATAAGGCAATGCAGCAACATCCCGATTTTTCAGAAAAAAAGCGATTCCCGACCCCTGGCCGGCCTTGATTCGACGGTTGGTATTTAATCCGCGGACGGCGTTTCAACGGTCACCGCCATGAGGATCGGAGCCGTGCGATCAGATCCCTTGACGAATTCCAGTTGCCGCAGCGGTTCGCTGCGTTTCGGGTTGATCTGAATGTGCCGGATTTGTTGGCCGCGAAGGGAAAAGGCGAAGGAAGATTGCGGCACGTCGACCCGGCGGATGTAGTCCGCGAAATGCTCGCCATTGAGCAGAGCATGTTCTTCCTTTTCCCCGTCCTGAAAGTGCAAACGCACCAGCAAGGAAGTGGTGCCCTTGGGCGAGGCGGGGTAGCCCCAACCGCTGACGCCGCTGAGCAAATGGAGCGTTTTGACGGGCGTCTGGCAATCGAGGGTGATCTGCTTGGGCATGTGCGGCGGAAATTGCCCCTGCGGTCCATGGAACAGGACGACGTTGAGACTACCCTCCGGCCGCGGATCGATCAGGTGGAAGGGGACGCCGTTGTGCACCTTGGTGCTCCAATCCCGGAAGATCAAGCGTTCGACCTCGGCTTGCTCGCTGTAAAACATGCCGCGCGTGCTGTTCATCGTGGCCACTTTCTCCAAGGAAAGTGGAATAAAGCGGCTCCGCTGGCTCAGGAAGGCGAGCAAGTCGACCATTTCGGTCTCATGGATTTGTTGTTCGAATCCCTCGGGCATCAGCGACTTGGAAGAGGCGGTGAGTTGATCGATCTCTTCGCGGAGCAGCGCGTGGGATTTGCCCTCGGCGTCGATCAGCGTGATGGCGGTGCGGGTTTCGGACGCCAATAGCCCTGTCAGCAGCCGGCCCTTTTCCGTCACCACGGTGTATTGCCGGTAATTGCCTTCCACGCTGCGATTCGGATCAAGGATTTCCGTCAATAACTGTTCTTTGCCGAGCGCCGCCATGCCCGTGAGATCGGGGCCGACTTTGTTGCCTTCTTTGCCATGGGTGTGACACTTGGCACAGTGATTCATGAAGACCAGCTTGCCCTTGACTGGATCGCCATTCTTCTTGATCAGGGGCATGAATTGCTCAACGATCTTTTGCCGGTCAGGATTGGGGACGCCGCCGCGACTGGAAAACAGGGGTTTGGCCCGCTCGGCGACCTTCGGATCGGGATGATGAAGCAGCGTCTGTATCTGATCGGGAGCCAAATCGTTCCAGGGAAGCTCGCGTTTTTCGACGGCCGTGAGCAACTCATGGATGCGTTCGCTACGCTGCAGGAGCAACTGCATGGCCTCGCGTTTGGCCTGGGGAGTCCAGCTCTTGCTTTCACGAATCAGCAGGCTGGCGAGGCGAGGGGATCGAGAGGCTCCCAGAGCCTGCATCAGCCCCGTGGTCAAGGCGGGAGGTTGGCGCGGACCCATGTGCTCCATGATCGCCTGGAGCACGGCCTCATCCTCGGGCTTCAAATCCACGAGTTGCTTGGCCATGGAGACTCTTTGTTCCGCGGGCAGCTTTTCATCCTGCAGGGACTTGAGGAAGGTTTCCACAATCGCGTTGATTTGTTTGGTCAAGGATTGGCTGCCCCAGCGCGCGGCCACCTTGACCAGGTTGGATTGTCCCGCGGGGGGAAGGCGATGAAAGAGCTCGATGAGTCGATTTTCCTGGTCGCTTTCCAGGGACAAAGTGTGTTGTTCGGGCCAACCCTTGGCGAAGCCTTGAAGGATGGCCTCGGCGCCAACGGGTGGCACTGTGCAGAGGGCGGGGAGCAGGGCGGCTGCTTGATTCCGATCTTCGGATCGTGCAATATGCTCGGCCACGATCCGCAGCACTTCGAGTAGTTCCGTGGGAAAGCGTTTCGTTTGGCAAATCGCGGCAAGAAATCCATGTTGCTGGCGGGCCGCGGCGCAGATGGCGGCTTCCCGAAGCCAGCGATCCGACAGCGTGTCCGGCAATTGAGCCACCTCGACCAAAGCCCGGGCCGCCTCCGCATCAGGCGGCATCTCCGCCAGAGCCAATAAGCTGGCCAGCCGCACCTGAGCATCCCCATCCTTCAAACATTTCTGAGTCAGCAGGGCATGCAGACCCTGGAGATTCCGGGGCAAAACCATGACGGCATTCCTGCGCACGCCCGCTGAGGGATGCTTTAATGCCTGCACGACGGTTTGCACCACCATGGGGTGAGATTCCGTCATCAGCCCAAGCCCATGCAAGGTCCACAAGGCGTGAATCGCACCTGGATTGAGGCCGATGGCGTCGACCTTGGGATCTTGAATCAGGGCTATAAGGGAAGGTACCACGTCGGCCTGTTGCCGCTCGACAAGCAGCCTTTGGGCATGCAGCCGCCAAAAGAGGTTGTCATTCGTCAGCGTTTGCACCAGGGTCTCGGCAGAGGCGTTCTTCAAATTGATCTTGGCCGCGGCCGGTTTATTCTTGGCCACCAGGCGATAGATGCGGCCATGCTTTTTATCGCGCAGGTCGGTGACGTAGGCGTTCCCCTTGCCGGTTTCGAAGCCGCGGGGAGTGGGGTTATGTTGCACAATGTAGTTGTACCAATCGATCACCCAAACGTTGCCGTCCGGGCCGACCTCGGCCATGGTGGGCGCGGTCCACTCATCCTGGCTCGCCAAAAGGTTCCAGGCGTTTCGCGATCGGAAATCGGCCCCGAAAGGTTGCAGAGTGAAGGTGGCCACGAGATGTCCCGTCGGCTCGGCCACGAAGGCGGTTCGATTCCAATAGTAGGGGGGATACTGGCGGGCCGTGTAGAGCGCATGGCCGGCCGCGGCGGTAAAGCGGCCATGGTAATCCACCTGGCGGATTTGATCGGTGATCGGGTGCATCGCCACGTCGCCGGAGATGCTGCCAAGCACTTTTGACGTCCAGCCATGGACGGCCTCGTAATAGCGATTCGGGATCGCCAGATGCACGCTGGGGTTGCCGTTGGCCGTCGAGCCGAAGATCAAGCCTTCCTCGCTGATGCCCACGCCCCAGGAGTTGTTGCTCGTGCTGGCCAGGAACTCCAGGTGTTGCCCATCCGGCGTGAAGCGATAGAACCCCTGGCTGAAGGCATGGCGTTGGGAACCCACTTGACCGCGAAAACCGGAGTAGCCAACGATGCCCCACAGCCAATTGTCCAGTCCATAGCGCAGGTTGCTGGGGCCGGCGTGGGTATCGCCGGTGTGCCAACCGCTGAACAAGACGGTGCGTTCATCGGCCACGTCGTCGCCGTTCGTGTCCTTGAGAAGCAAGGTGTGCGGGGCCTGATGCACGATGACGCCGCCGCGAGCAAACAGCAAGCTCGTGGGGATGCTCAGCCGATCCGCGAACACGGTCAACTTGTCGGCCTGGCCATCGCCGGTCGTATCCTCGCAGATGATGATGCGATCATGGCCCTGGTCCTCAGGCTGCAAGTCGTTGGGATAATCCACGGAGACGGCCACCCAGAGCCGTCCTTGTTCATCCCAATTCATCGCGATGGGCTTGCCGCCCAAGGAGGGGTCCGCCACAAAGAGATGCAATTCGAGATCGACCGGGTGGACCATGTGCTTTTGCGACTCGGCCGGATCGAGCGGCAAGGGCATCTGCCGCTGGGTGTCCGTGCGTGAACCGCCGCCGCGCGGTGGATAGAAGGGCACGTTCGCGGGGACGTATTGAAACGGTTTGGCCTCCTTGGACAGCTCCGTCATGACCGGACGGTCGACGTAGGGCGGCACCTTGGCTGGATCGTCACCGAGAGCCCACCGAAGGCCGCGTTCGAGCAAATGTTGAAATCCCGGATGACCCCAAGTACGCGCATCATGGCCCCAGGCGGTGTAAAAGACGCGTCCTTTCCCCTGGGTTCGGACCCAGGTCCAAGGTTCCTTAACGCCGTTTTCTTCGCGCACTTCCAGGACGATGCGGTTGGCCGCATGATGCTTGTGGTGGATGTAAGTCTCATCCCAGCTTTCAAACCCTTGAAAATCCTTCATAATCGGGTGGCCTGGTTCGGTGATCAACGTGCGGACCGTGCCGGTGCCATGGCGCAGAAATTGGGCGCCCACCAATTCGATATACCGGGGCGAGTTGAGGAAGCAGTAGGAAGCGCAATGCAGGGGAATCAGGCCCTTGCCCTGCTCGACAAAGTCCAGCAAGGCCTTCTCCTGTTCGGGAGAAATGGCGGTATGGTTGGCGTAGATGATCAGTCCATCGAATTGAGCAAGAAGTTGCGGACGGAGTGATTCCAGTTGATCGGTGTAGGTCAGGTCAAAACCCCGCGCCCGGAGGATAGGCTCGATCTGCCGAAAGCGTTCCATGGGGCGATGATGGCCGTTGTCGCCCAGGAAGAGGATCGGCCTCAAGGTCGCCGGTGGTTCATGGCCAAGACCAGTCAGGACCGACATGAACAGCAGGCTGACCCAAACGGCAAAGGTTCGACCTGGCATGCTGTGATTTCCTCAAGGTACTAGCAAGGGGATTCTCATCGCTGAGGGAGGAAAAGGCGCTTAGCCTTGATGAGTTCAGAATACGGAATGGCCTTAACCTCGATCAACTGTTTTGTTCACGGACATTGAATTCCAATTTCCACTGCTGATCCCCCTCGCGACTCACGAGCCAGATTTCCAAAGTGCCGATCGGGGTCACCTTGCTGCGCAGCCGCACGGGAACGGTGGCGTTGGCACTGCTGGATGATCCGGGCAAGGTCATGGTCAATGGGCTAAGTTCCGTCAGTTCTTCCTCCCAATTTTCGATCACGGTCCCCACGGGATCATTTCTCCTATGGCTCGAACCCAGAAAGCGAAATTGCACGGGTTCGCCCACGATCAAGCCAAACTCATGATCGGGCAAGTCGGCTTCCGTGTCCTCCTCCATGCCAAAGGGAGCAACGCATACCGCGCGAATCGGGGCCGCCATGCCCGGCACGGCGGGCAGCGACGTTTCCACGCCGATGTAGTAGGACTGGGCCGTTCCACCCCGAATGCGAATCCCCCGGCCATGCTGAACCAGACCGTAATAGGCAGCCCCTCGGGCGACGGCGAGGTCGAGGTCGCAACCCTCGAGCCATTTGACCGGCCCGCCCCCCGCCGCCTCGGACCATTGGGTCAGGACCTGCAGCAAGCGTTCGCGCAGGAGTTTCGCCTTGAACACGCCGCCGTTGCAAAGCAGGCAATTGGGCAGCGTGCGAATCGGCGCGCTCGCCTTGGTGAAATGCTCCCTAAGGATGGGTTCATGACGGCGCAGGAAGTTGGCCAAGTGTTTCGTGATGACTGGATCCGCGGCATAGGGCAGCCCCAATTCCTGCAAGCCCGTCATTTGGGTCCTGCGGACTTCCGCGCTGAGATCGCAAACGGGAAAGAACCCGTCCACCAGGATTTTTTCCATGTCCTCGCGGGTCAGTTCGGTGCGGAGACTGCCGGCGACCACGCTGCGGCCCCGGCCCAACACCGTCACCGGCACCGATTTCAACTTGGGCTCGCTCAGCAATTGCTCCTTGGCGGCGCGGCACGCATGGCTCAGCGCCTGCATTTGCATCAAATCCAGCTTGGCGCCTTGCAGCTTTTGCAGGGCGACGTGAGCCAGGGCCAGGTCCATGTTGTCGCCGCCGAGCAGAATATGATCGCCTACGGCCAGGCGATGCAGTTCCAACCGCCCCCCGTGATCAGTGACGGCGATGAGCGTGAAGTCGGTCGTGCCGCCGCCGATGTCGCAGACGAGAATCACATCCCCCACTTTGACCAGGTCGCGCCAATCGTGGTGATGGGCATCCAGCCAGGCATAAAAGGCGGCTTGCGGTTCCTCTAACAGCGTGACGTGGGGGAGGCCCGCGGCCTGGGCCGCGTCGACGGTTAGCGTTCGCGCCACGGCATCGAAGGAAGCGGGCACGGTCAGGATGATCTCTTGCCGTTCGAGTTGATGTTCCGGTGGAAGCTGGGCATGGGCATGGTTCCATGCCTCGCGCAAATGCTGTAAATACATGGCCGAGGCGTCGACCGGCGAGAGCTTGCGGGCTTTCTCGTCAGCTTTCCAAGGCAGAATATTGGCCCGGCGATCCACGCCGGGATGGCAAAGCCAGGACTTGGCCGAGGCCACGACCCGGCTGGGCGTCAAGCTGCATTGCGTTCGCGCCAAGGCGCCCGCGGCCACTCGGCTGGCCGCATTCCATGGGAGTTGCAGGCTGCCTTCGGGAACCTCGCCGGCCGAGGGCAGATAAAGAAAGGAGGGCAGGAGCGGTTGGGATTCGACCCGCGATGGTTGAACCACCTGCGGGATGGCGAAGGTATGAATCGGCACCGCGTCCTTGCTGTCTACCTGATCACTCGTGGCATAGGCCAAGGCGGTATTCGTGGTGCCCAGGTCGATTCCAATGATATAGGGCGAAATGGCCATGGCGGTGCCGACCTCCGTGTAACGTGAATAAAGAAAGGCGAACGGCTTGTTCCTAATGTTGTATACGCCAAAGGCGAACCCAGGCTAGCGGGATGGGGGTGCCCCCGTTTAGGACCATCACTTGCTTCTGCCAGGCATTTTACCGCATGCGCCATACGGAAGGTTCAGGAATATGGCGCTTGTCGCGCAGCGCGGCCGTTGCTTGCCGCCAGCGCTCGGCGTCGACCGGGTAGCCGGCCGTGGGTTCCAAGCCGGGGAGCAAGCCGCACCAATAATCGTTGAATTGCCGCATCAGGAATTCCCGGAGATATTTGCTGATCATGGACGCCAGGGCCACGGGGAAACTAAGCTGGTCAGCCTCAACGACAAACTGCACGCTCATTTCCGGACCAATGCGATAGCGGCTGATCCGCGCCGTCTCTTGCTGCCGGGTCACAAACGCATTCGGGAAAAGATGCTGCAGAAAGGCATGATAATGCTGTCGGCCCCCCAAGCGGTCGATCGTCATCTCCACCGGGCCAGGCCAATGATGATCATCTAGCAACCTTTCGATGGCGGCCAGGGGCAGCGAAGCCTTTGAATCCCATTTCCGGATTAAGTCATTGCAATGTCGAGGAAACAGGACCACGCTTTTCCATGAAAGCAGCCGGTATCCGGCCTGGTTCGAGACTTGCTCTAATCTTTGCCAGGAAGGATTCAGTTCCTGTTCGGGATATAATGGCCAAGGCTGATTAAGGTTGAGCCATGGTGCGTCGTGTTCCAGGAGAGGTTCATGCAACACACAGGGATTCCAAAGGTCCGCCACAGTGGCTGGTTGAGCCAACAACCGAAAAAAAGGGCACAGATGCCTTTCCAGAACGGCTAGTCCTTGGCGGGCTGAGTAAACCTTTTTTGAGTCATCGACGATGACCCGATCATCCTTGAGGCCATGGCTGCGCCGTACGATCGGAGCCAAACGCTGCCAACCATCGGCGGGGCCGTCGCCGGCGGTCGCTTCGAAGACGACCATGGACATAACGAATGGACCCAGGTTGGGGCCATAACCGGCTTCATCTATACCGACTTCAAATCGCATAATTCACTGGACGAGTTGGGCCATGGGAGTGAAAACAAACCGAACGGCCTGGCGATCGCTTATGGCGATTCTGAAAAGCGCCGTCGTGCTCCTTTATCTGCGGCTTACGGGAGGTCCACGCATGATGACCGACAACATCTTCAAGAAAATCATCGACCGGCAAATCCCGGCCAAGATCATCCATGAGGATGATCAGTGTCTGGCGTTTCATGATATCCATCCCCAAGCGCCGACGCACGTGCTGATCATTCCGAAGAAGGTCATTCGCACGCACGCGGACATCGCCGCCGAGGATCAAATGTTGTTAGGCCATCTGCATCTCGTGGCTCAAACACTAGCTATGCAACTTGGTTTGACGGCCGGTTACCGCTTGGTTCTGAATTGCCAAGAACAGGCGGGGCAAACCGTGCCCCATCTGCATTTGCACTTGTTGGGCGGGCGGCCTATGGGCTGGCCCCCGGGATAAGCGCTGCGGACGACCCTCATTCCACTGGCGGCAAAATATCCGGTTCGATCTGATACGCATCGGCCATGCGGTTCATCGTGTTATACAGCCCCACGACGGCGAGCACTTCCCCCAGCCCCTCGTTGTCCAGCCCCAACTTTTTCACCGCTGCCGTGTGCGAGTTGATGCAATATTCGCAGCCGTTGGTCACGGATACGGCCAGGGCGATGATCTCCTTGGTGAGCATGTCCAGTTTGCCGGGGCGCATGATGGCCTTGAGCCGCGTCCAGCACAATTCGAGATGTTCGGGATACGTGGCGAGGGCGCGCCAGACGTTGGGGATGCGGTCGATGTTTTTGGTTTCCTTGATGTCCTTGAAAACGGCTTGCACGCGCGGATCGGGGCAGTTCTCATCGACCAATTTGACGGTGGCGGGCATCGGCATTCCTCCTGGGATGGGTCATTGAGCTATTTTCAGCATTTCGGCGTCGAGCGGGGGCGGCGTGGCCAGCGGATCGCACCAGGTGCTGGAGATGTAGCGGCGCAGCGTCAATTCCAGGTGATCCGCCACTTGGGGGTATTGGTCCGCCACATTGTTGACTTCAAAGCGATCGTCCGGCTTGATGAACAGTTGTCTGCTGCGCCCCGTGTCTTCCGGACAGATCGGCAACAGAAAATGCCATTGGTGGGTCCGGATCATCCATTCGGTTTGATTTCCCTGGCGCCGTCGGCTGCAAAGGTAGTCGCGGGTTTGGGCTGTTTGGCCGCGAATCAAGGACATCAGGCTAAATCCATGGGCGGAGGATGTGTTCCAATTCAATTGATGCCATTCCGCCAGCGTCACGGGCAAGTCGGCGGCTTGGGTCAGATGATGGATTCTGCGGCCCGCTTCCGCGTTGCCCGGCAAGTGCACGATCAGCGGCAAATGTACCAACTCTTCATGCAGCCACGGGGTGACATCGCCCACGGCGCCGTGCTCGCCAAGAGGCAAACCCACGTCGCTGGTGATGATCAAGTGGACTTGTTCGTAGAGTTGCAGTTCTTTTAGAAGTTGCACGAACTGACCGATCAGGTCGTCCACGTAGGACAGAACGCCGCCATAGGCTTGCTGCCAGCCCTTAAGGCTCGCCTGGATCGTCGCCGCGGCTTCATCGCGGATCAATCCTGAACGCCATTGAAAAAGCGGCTCCGCGGCTTCAAGGCTTGCCGTGTCGTCCTGAGTTTCATCCGCGGCCGCGGTCGAAGCCTCGCTTTCCGCATCATCGCCTGCATCAATATTATCCTCATCACCTTCGTCTGCTGAGTCGGCTTCAGCTTCCTGGGAGGCAGGGGCGGCTGGTTCATCATCCTCGGCGGCGGCTTTTTGCCAATCCATGTATTCCGCCGGGTCCCATGGTGGATTGAGGGCATCCACTTCCACCCATAGGCACCAGTTGTCATGAACCGTTCCAAAATGCTCCAGCCAATCGATGGCTAATTGCAGCGTGCCATCCACCATCGTCGGCTGATTCATGGCGGGCAGTTGCCGTTTACGAAGCCACTGCGTGGTTTCCCAGCCTTGCGCAAACGCCGTCGATCGCGTCGGACTGCGTTCGCCGCCGATCAAGACGGAATGGACTTGCGCTTCCCAAAGCCGGTCAGCCAAGCCCATGGGGGCTCTCAAGCCGCCCGGATGGGTATAACAGCCGGAGTTCCAGACGCGGCGTGCGCCGCGCACATCGGGCAGATCGGCGAAATGCTGATCGAAGACCACGCTATCGCCGGCCAAGCGATCCAGATGCGGGGTCATGGCGGTATCGGAACCGTACAGCCCCATGGCGTCCAGACGTGCCCGGTTGAGGATCATGACAATCGTTCGCATGGATCCAGCTCACCCTCGAATGCCGTTGCATCTCCATAGGGAACACGGTCAAGACGCTGAGGTTCATCGATAGGCGATGGCTGCGGGCGCTTCGAACCGCTAGCGTGCCGGTTTGACGCTCCCCTGACCGACCCTAGAATAGGAGCGAAACCATCTTGGAAACTCCCAAGCCTTCATCAAACCACGATGCGACGTCCTGCATGAATAACGTTATAGGACCAGACGCCCCGGAGAGCAGTATGAGTGATCCAAGCTTGAACCGCCATCGCAAAGCTTCCCGGGTGAAAAATCACGCCGTCGACTTGAAAAAGATCGAAGCGGCAGTCCGCGAAATTCTGACGGCCGTGGGCGAAAATCCCGACCGCGAGGGGCTGCTCGAAACGCCGGCCCGGGTGGCACGCATGTACGCCGAGTTGTTCTCGGGGCTGCATCAAGACCCCGCCAACCATCTCCGCAAGTGTTTCACGCAAAAATACGATGAAATGGTCCTCGTCAAGGACATCGATTTTGAAAGCATGTGCGAGCATCACTTATTGCCCTTTCAAGGCAAGGCCCATATCGCCTATTTGCCCTCGGGAAAAATCGTGGGGCTGAGCAAATTGGCGCGGGTCGTGGAAGTCGTGGCGCATCGCCCCCAAGTGCAGGAGCGCATGACTGAGGAGATCGCGGATTTGATCATGGAGCAACTGGAGCCCAAGGGAGTGGCCGTGGTGCTGGAAGCCTCGCACTCCTGCATGACGATCCGCGGCATCCACAAGCCGAACAGTTTATGCACCACGAGCGCCATGCGCGGCGTCTTTAAGGAAAAGCTGTCCACCCGAGCCGAGTTGATGGCGCTGATCTACGGTCGTTCGTTTAGTTAATCGCAAACGGATCCCGCCGTCGCCAGGCGGGGTCATGGTTGAGGGACATGGTCGAGACATTCACGCTGCGCTTGGCATTGGGGTTGTTGGGCTCGCTGTACCTGATTCGTCGGCAAGGCATCGAGGCCCGATTTTTTCAGATTCATCACCTGATTGCCCTGGGGCTGATGGCGGCCGCCGGGGCGTTCGCCTGGAATACGGACCAGGTCTGGTTCTTTCTGCCCTGGGGGCTGGCCCTGTGCTTAACCATGGCCGGAACCTGGGCCTGGTCGATCGAGGAGTTGGCCAAAGCCCGCTGGCCAATGTGGTTCCTGGCGGTGCTGTCCTTGCTCGCGGCCTTGATGATGTGCGCGGCGGTGCAAGCCAGCCCGCGTCCCTGGTGGATGGCCCTGGTCCTCGAATCGACGTCGGCGGCCGCTTTGGGCTTGGCCATCACGGCCATGCTGCTGGGGCATTGGTATCTCAATAGCCCCACAATGTCGATCGATCCCCTCGTCCAACTATTGCGGGCCTTCTTCTTCGCCTTGGCAGCGCGGGGCTTGGTGTTCATTTGGCTTTGGGGCGACGCGACGCACTTTGCATACAATACCGATCGACTCGGATGGCTTTGGCTCAGCTTGCGCATCGGTGCGGGCTTGCTGGGGGCCGCTGTCTTAAGTTACATGGCTTGGGAAACCGCCAAGATTCGCTCCACGCAATCTGCCACGGGCATCCTTTACGTGTTGGACATTTTCGTCATCCTGGGCGAAATCGTGGACCTCATGCTCATGGAACATCTGCTGATGGGGAGGGGATCGTGATCCGAGTCATGTGCCCAGCCTGCGATCATTATGGACCGCCGCATCGCCCCACCCTCGATGCGAGCCGCTGCGCATCTTGCGGGTTCGAACTGCTGCCCACGCTGGAACCCGGCGATCTGGACCGCCCCCAACTCACGCGCTGCCGCTTTTGCGGCCATGACGAGATGTACATCCAAAAGGACTTTCCCCATTGGCTGGGTTTGTCGATCTTGTTGGGAGCGGTGCTGGCATCTTTCGTGACCTACAGTTATCATCTCATTGCCTGGACGTGGGCGATCCTGCTCGGCTCCGCCGCCATCGATGGGCTGCTCTACTATTTCGTGGGCAATGTGACCCTGTGCTATCGATGTTTATCGCAACATCGCGGGTATCCCCCCAACCCAGAGCACCAACCCTTCGAGCTGGGGACGTTTGAAAAATATCGCCAGGAGCGGCTGCGGCGCCGACAACAAATTTTAGCGGAAGAGACTCATTCGCGGTGACGGCCACAGCCACTAGCCTCGAGAGCGACCTGCGCGGATTGGTTCGAGGCGAACTCCTCCTCGACGAGGTGCAGCGTTCGCTCTACAGCACGGACGCGAGCCTCTTCGAAATTATGCCGCTCGGCGTCTTCTTCCCGAAGGATGAAGAAGACGTTCAAGTGATCGTCCGCTACGCGGCGGAACATCGGCTCAGTCTGCACGCCCGCGGGGCGGGGACCGGGCTGGCGGGCGAATCGCTGGGCCAGGGACTGGTCATCGACTTCACGCGCCATTTCCGCCACATCCATCCCTTGGAAAACGACACGATTCGCGTTCAACCCGGGGTCATCTGCGCGCAATTGAACCGAACCTTGGCCGAGCATGGACGGCGCTTCGCTCCCGATCCGGCCAGTGAAGCCACGTGCACGATCGGCGGCATGGTGGCGAACAATGCTTCCGGGGCTCGTTCCATGCGCTGGGGGTATACCCGAGACCACGTGCGGCGCTTGCGGGTCGTCGGGGCGGACAGCACCTGTAACATCTGGGGCATTGTCCCGCTACCGGAAACGACGGTCGAACGCGAGTTAACCCTTGAACCCAGGCTCTTTCGTCTTTTGGGTTTGCTGGAACAGCATCGCGATTTAATCAACTTGTGCCGACCGCAAACCACCTTCAATCGCTGTGGTTACCTGTTGCACGACGTGTTGACTCCCGCCGGCCTGGAAATGGCACGTTTATTCGTAGGCACGGAGGGGACCCTGGGCCTCATGACCGAAGCCACGCTTCGCACGGTGCCTCTTCCCGCCGAACGCTGCGTCGCGGCCTTGGGTTTTGCCAGCCTGGAAACGGCAGCCCGCTGCGTGCCCCTGTGCCTGCCCAGCGAACCTGCGGCCTGTGAATTGCTTGACCGCCGAACCCTGGTCCTGGCAACGGAAAAAGATGCACGCTATGAACGCATCATCACGCCAGGCGTGCAAGCCCTGATCCTGGTCGAATACGAATCGGATGCCTGGGGGCAAGCGCGGCGTCTGGCTGAGAAGCTGATGCATCAAATGCGACCCTTAGGAGCTCACGGCTTGACTTCGGTCCACGCGGCCGCCAGCGAAGAGGAATCGGAATGGCTGTGGCAACTCCGTTCCATGACCTTGACGACGCTCTACAGCATGCGCGGCTCGGAATGCCCATTGCCCTTTTTTGAGGATATCGCCGTTCCGCCTGAGCATTTAACGGACTTCCTGCATCGGCTGCAAACGATGCTCCAGCGGCGCCAGGTCACGGCCAGCCTGCACCTGCATGCGGGTGCGGGACAGGTCCATGTCAGGCCTTTCCTGAACCCGCGCCTCAAGCAAAACATCAACCTGCTCCGCGATCTGGCGGATGAAATCTACGAGACGGTCTTGTCCATGGGGGGAACGATCAGCACCCAGCACGCCGTGGGTCTGGCTCGCCGCCCCTGGATTGAGCAGCAGTACGGCCGCCTCTATCTGGTCATGAAGGAAATCAAGCAACTGTTCGATCCAATGGGCCTGTTTAACCCCGGAAAAATCCTGGCCGATGGCCACGGCGATCCGCTCGAGCACGTGCGTCGCTGGGCCGCGCCGCAGGAGCCCGTCAAAGTGGAGCTGCAACTCATTTGGCCGTCAGCCGCTATGGATGAGCAAGCCAACCGCTGCAACGGTTGTGGCGATTGCCGAGCCACGCTCGACCAGGGCCGCATGTGCCCGATCTATCGGGCCGAGCCAATGGAAGCCGCGTCCCCTCGGGCCAAGGCCAATATGCTGCGCCGCTTGCTTTCGGAAACGAACGGCTTGCCGATCGGGGCGGATCAAGTTCGCGCCGTGGCGGACCTTTGCGTGAATTGCAAGATGTGCCAGGTGGAATGTCCCTCCCACGTGGGCATTCCCAAGTTGATGCTCGAGGCCAAGGCGCAGCACGTGGCGGAGAACGGCCTTTCCTGGGAAGAGTGGGCGCTGGCCCGCACGGAGTCGCTGGCCTCCTTGGGCAGCACCTTTTCCTGGTTCACGAACTTCATGCTCAAGAGCCGTTCCTTTCGCTACTTGCTCTGGAAGCTCTTCGGCATCTCCCGGCGCCGAAAATTGCCGGTCTTCGCCTCGCAAAGTTTTATTCAAAGGGCCGCACGCCGCGGCTGGACCAAGCCTCTTCACCATAAACAGGGCCTCAAGGTGGCCTATTTCGTGGATCTTTACGCCAATTACAACGATCCCGAGATCGCCGAGGCCACCGTGGCCGTCCTGCATCATCATGGCATCGAAGTGTACGTGCCGCGCGAACAAATCGGCTGCGGCATCGCGCCCTTGGCTCATGGGGACATTGAATCGGCCCGGCGCATGGCCCAGCGCAATCTCAACCATTTAGCCGACCTGGCACGCATGGGGTATACCATTCTCTGCTCCGAACCGACGGCCGCGCTGATGCTCAAGCAGGATTATCACGATCTCATCGATGACCCCGACGTCGGCCGGGTCGCTGAGGCCACGACGGAGTTGACCGCTTTCCTGGGTCGATTGAAGGGCGAGGGTAAACTGCGCCCACCCGTGCAGTCGATTCCTTGTCGCGTCGGACATCACGTCCCTTGCCACATGAAAGTTTTAGTGCCTGAAATCGCGGCTCCATCCTTGCTACAATGGATACCAGGGATGGAAGTCGTGACGATGGACCTGAGCTGTTCCGGCATGGCGGGGACGTTTGGTTTCAAGGATAGCTTCTTTGATCTCTCCCTGGCCGCGGGCAAGCCCATGCTGGATCGGCTGCGGCGCGAGGACATCCATTTTGGCTCGACCGAATGCAGTTCGTGCCGCATGCAAATGGAACATGCTTCAGGCAAAGCCACGCTGCATCCGATTCAGTACCTGGCCTTGGCCTACGGATTGATGCCAGGCTTAAGCGAGCGGCTTAAGCCGGCGGCCTCTGCCTGATGACCACCACCTGGAGGTGCCAACCTGTGCCCATTCGCGTTCTTTTCTTCGCCGGGGCGGCGCAACTCGCCGGTCAAGCCGAGGTCGAGTGGGATTGGTCCCGGAATTTGACCGTCATGGACCTCCGCCAGCGGATCGCGGGCCAATGGCCGACCATGGAACGCCTGTTGCCTGCTTGTCGATTGGCCGTGAATGAAGCCTATGCCGGCGACAACGATCCCGTGCCCGAAGCGGCCGTCGTGGCGGTGATCCCGCCCGTGAGTGGAGGCTAAAATGATTCGATTGCAAGAGCAGCCAATCGATGCCCATGCCTTGACGGACCAGGTGATCCGCAAGGAGTGCGGCGCCGTCGTCCTCTTCCTCGGCACGGTGCGGGAACAGACCCATGGCAAAATCACTCAGGCCTTGACCTATGAAGCATATCGTTCCATGGCCGAATCGGAGCTGGCCAAGATTGAAGCGGACGTCCGGTCCCGCTGGCCCGTGGGCGACGTGGCCATCGTGCATCGCTTAGGGCGGCTGGAGTTGACGGAGATCAGCGTCGCCATCGCCGTCAGCACGCCGCATCGACACCAAGCCTTCGCCGCGGCGCAGTTCGCCATGGAGCGCGTCAAGGAAATGGTGCCGATTTGGAAATTGGACCATGCACCGGATGGCATGGCGGAGTGGGTTCACGCCGCTGCCTCCAAGGGAGGGGAATAAACGCGTGTCGATTTCACAACCCGCCATCCCCTTGCCGCGCTCCGATGCCGCCTTGATCGACTCCTTCGGCAGAGTGCACAATAATCTGCGCATCAGCGTGACGGATCGGTGCAACTTTCGCTGCACGTATTGCATGCCCGAAGATGTGCAATTTCTTCCTCGGCAGCAATTGTTAACCTATGAACAGATCACCCATTTCGTTCGCTTGGCCTCGACCTTGGGGATCAACAAGGTGCGATTGACCGGCGGCGAACCTCTCTTGCGCCGCGACGTGACCCGCCTGGTGGCCATGCTGGCGAACGTCCCCGGTGTTCATGATCTCGGCTTAACCACGAATGGCTTGCTGCTGGCGCCGATGGCCAAGGAACTTTTCGACGCGGGGTTGAGGCGCATCAATGTCAGCCTCGACACCCTCCATCCCAAGGTCTTTCAACAGTTGACGCGCCGCGAGGGATTGGAGCACGTTCTGGAAGGCATCGATGCCGCCCAGGCCGCGGGCTTCGCTCCCGTCAAGCTCAACGCCGTCAGCATGCGCGGCGTCACCGATCAAGAAGCCGTGCCGTTGGCGATCTATGCCCGCGAGCGCGGCTTGGAGCTTCGGTTCATCGAATATATGCCTATCGGAGCGGAACCGTGGGAGCGGTCCAAAGTCTATTTTGCTCATGAAATCATCGAGCAACTGGAACGAAACATTGCGCCATTAGTCCCCGCGGCCGATTACGATCCGCGGCATCCTGCCATGGATTTTCAATATGCCGATGGGAAGGGGAAGGTGGGATTCATCGCCTCCATCTCCAGGCCATTCTGCCAGCATTGCAATCGCATCCGACTCACCGCCGAGGGGAAGTTGCGCAATTGCCTGTTTGCCCTCAAGGAAGTGGATGTCAAACCGTTGCTGGTGCAACCGGGGCAAGAAGAGCAAATTCTCGAGGCCATCCGAACGTGCGTTCGGGAGAAGTGGGAAGGACACGAAATCAACACCGCCCGCTTCATCAAGCCGCAGCGTACCATGCATGCCATTGGCGGTTGACCGCCATCGAAAAAGCAACTCCCGGCGCTGCACCGGGAGTTTGACGTAGGCCGCGATTATTGCTGGTTGCTGATCGCATAAAGGTTGTCGTAGCCGCGGAGCAGGATCATGCCGCGCACAATGACCGGCGAAGCGGAGATCTGATCGCTCAATTTATTGACGGCGATCGCTTCAAATTTTCGTCCCGCCTTGACGACCGTGACTGTGCCATCGCGGGCCGTGCAAAAAATCTTGCCATCCGCGTAAACGGGGGATGCCCGGTAGCGAGCGGGGTGCAAGCGCTCACGGTAAAGCTCTTCACCCGTTTGCGCATCGTGACACGCCAAGACGCCATTTTCCCGACACAGATAAACCAGTCCCTCGTACATCAAGGGGGAAGGCACGTCGGGCGTGCCCCTTGGCAGCCGCCAGCGTTCATGGGGGCTTCCTGGACCGATCGCTCCTTGGGCGTCGGGCTTGAGTCCGACCACTTGTCCATTCTTGGCCGTGGGGACGATGATCAAGTCCGGCGTGGCGAGGGGAGATGCGACGAAGCGAAGCGTGTTGTTGTACCGATCCTTGGGATTGAGTTGGCCAAGCCGCCAAAGCTCTTTACCGTCCTCCAAAGCATGCCCCGTGGTATAGTCATTGCCATGCACGATCAAAAACGCCTTGTCTTGATTCTGCCAAATGACGGGGGAAGCATACGAATGTTCGCATTCATCCCTGCCATCGCTGGGGCGTTGAACCTTCCAAACTTCCTGGCCATTCCTTTTGTCGATGGCCACGACCCATGCGCCGCCTGAATGAATGAGCTGCAGGTACAAGCGATCCCCGTGCAACGCGGGGGTCATATGCATGCCGAACTGGATGCGAAATCGGCCGTATTGCTTTTGGACGTCGACGTGCCAAATCCGTTTGCCGGTGAAATCATAGCAGCATAAATCGCCCGTTCCCATGAACACATAGACATGTTCGCCGTCGGTGCTGGGCGAGGGCGAGGAGGCATTGCCTTCATCCGAGCGCACCTTGCGCCCTTCCCCCGTGGCCACTTTTTCCTTCCATTTCAGTTGGCCATCGAGCGACAGGCACAGCAACATCAAGTCTTTGCCCTCTTCGCTGGTGAGAAAGATCTGGTCGTTCCAAACGCACGGCGTGGACCCCGCCATGCCCGGGAGCTTGAACTTCCAAAGGATGTTCTTGGTTTCACTCCAAGCCTCGGGAACTCCCGTGGCTTGACTGATGCCGAGGTTGTGCGGCCCCCGCCAAGAGGGCCAATTCTCGGCGCCCAGCGTCAGCGTGGACAAACAGAAGACCAAAGTCAATTTCCATGTCAATCGGCGCACGGCGAAGACCTCATGTGAAATAGGCGGGCCAGGCAGGCGTGATTACACTTCCACCAGTGTACCGCTTTTTGCAGGGGATTTATGAAAAATGTATGGGAAAGCGGGCGAGGAACACATGGTTCCACATCAAAGGATGCGTCGAAATTGCCGATCCAATTCCTGCTTGCTGAAAAAGAGCGACGTGGGCCGGCCGTGAGGACAATGATGGGTGTCACTCACCAGGTGGCGGAATTGAAGCAAGCTCAACATTTCATCCTGCGATAGCGGGTCGCCCGCCTTGATCGCGGCATGGCAAGCCATCAGGGCCAAGAGATCGTTCTGCAATTGCTCGCGCGTCGGCGGCTTGGCTGACTGCAGCAAGTGATCTACGACGCGGCGCAGCAACTCGGCCGGAGATCGGCGGTGCAACGGTGCGGGATAAGCCGTCACCAGAATCGTGCCGTGGCCGAAATCTTGCAGGCCAAAACCGATCTCGGCCAGGGCTTCTGCATGCTCCAAAATCAAGGATGCCTCGGCAGGAGGCAAGTCGACGGGTTCGGGAATGAGCAATCGCTGCGATTCGACCTGCCCCGTTCGCACTCGCTCCTTGAGTTGTTCGAACAGAATGCGTTCGTGCAGGGCGTGTTGATCAATGACCAACATCCCCTCTGCCGTTTCCAAGACCAAATAGGCATGGTGCAGTTGGATGACTTTTGGCGGGACATCGCTGCAGGCCGAATCGGTGGCGGGTCCGATGGATCGGTCATGATCGGGCACGCTGGGTTCATTGATGCCTAATGTGCCTTGCTCAGAAACGGGCGGGGCAGTGTCTGCTTCCAAAGGCGCGATCATGAATTCCTGGCCCATGTCCGCTGCCGGCGTGGGTGGTTCGATGGGTCGTGTTGGGGGCGGCGTAAAGGGTAAGATGGCAGCATCACGGCCTTGAGGGGGCATTAATGCCCATGAACCCGCCATCGGCGCGGGACTGGCCCCAGGCCGAATAAATGCGGAGGATGCTGCTGTTTGCATGGGCACCTTGAGTTCTGGAATCAGATTACCGCGCTGCAACTGTTGCCGCAGGGTTGACCGCACCAGGTGATGCAAGGATTGGCTATCGCGAAAGCGAACCTCCGCCTTGGTGGGATGCACGTTGACGTCCACCTGATCGGGGGGCAGGTCGAGGAAGAGAAACACCACCGCATAGCGCCCGACCATGAGCAAGCCATGATAGGCTTCTTGAATGGCATGACCGAGGGTGCGGTCGCGGATCCACCGGCCGTTGACGAACAGATATTGCATGCGGGCATGGCCGCGTTCGACGCGCGGGTCGGCCATGAAGCCGCGCAGCCGGACGGGGCCATGGGTCTGGTCGATGGGGAGGAGGAAATCGCTCACTTCCTTGCCGAAGCATAGACGAATGCGGTCCGCCAGGGACGAGGAAGCAGGTATCTCAAATACGTCCCGGTCGTTGTGCGTCAGTTTGACGCCAATCCGGGGCACGCCCAAGGCCAGCCGCGTGGCCGCTTCCGTGATGTGGCCCATTTCCGTGGCTTGCGTCTTCAAGAAATGGCGCCGTGCCGGGGTATTGTAAAAAAGGTTGCGCACTTCGATCCGCGTTCCCGTTGGGCCGTTCCAAGCCTCAACCTTGGATAACACGCCTCCCTGGCATTCGATGCGGGCTCCCGTGGACGCTTCGGCACTCCGCGACTCCAGCGTCACCTGGGACACGCTGCCGATCGAAGCCAGGGCCTCGCCGCGAAATCCCATGGTGCGGATGGAAAAGAGGTCGTCGGGGTCCCTGAGTTTGCTGGTGGCATGACTGGCGAACGCGAGCGGCAGATCCTCAGCTTCGAAACCACAGCCATTGTCCACCACGCGGATCAGTTCACGGCCGCCTTGCGCGACGTCGATGTGGATTTGCGTCGCGCCGGCGTCGACGGCATTATCGAGCAATTCCTTGACGACGCTGCTCGGCCGTTCGATCACTTCGCCGGCCGCGATCTTGTTGACGACGTCGGGGGGTAGGATATGAATGCGCGGCATGGCTCAAGATACCGGCGTCGAGCGTTTTTTGGTGATCAACTGATAATCCTTGATCTTGCGATAGAGCGTGCGTTCGCCGATTTTCAGCATCTTGGCCGCCTCTTCGCGATTGCCGTTGGCCAGTTCGAGGGCTTTTTGAATGTAATAGGCCTCCACCACTTCCAGGGGCTGGCCGATGAGGCTCTGTTGCCCCATGACTTCGCCGTCGCCCGGGGGAATTTTGCGCAGCGGCGTGGCGTCGGGGAGATCGTCGATGCCCAGCTCGCCATCCCGGTCGAGTGCCACCATGCTTTCAACAACGCCTTTCAATTCACGGACATTCCCCGGCCAATCGTAGGTGTTGAACGCCCGGCGAATCTCGGCGGCGATCGAGGTGACGTTGCGACCGTACCGTTGGCTGAATTCCTTCATGAAATGGAAAGCCAGCAGGATGATGTCTTCCCGGCGATCCCGCAGCGGCGGCAAGGCGATGGTGACGACCTTCAGGCGGAAGTACAGGTCCTGGCGAAATGTGCCCTTGGCCACGGCATCCTCCAGGTCGCGGTGCGTGGCCGAGAGCACGCGCACATTGACCTTGATCGGTTCATTGCCGCCGATGCGATAGACCTGGCCATCCTCCAAGACCCGCAGCAGTTTGGATTGGAGAGTCAGCGGCATGTCGCCCAGCTCATCGAGGAACAGGGTGCCGCCGTTGGCGTATTCGAACTTGCCTTTGCGGAGGCGATCCGCGCCAGTGAAAGCGCCGGCTTCATGGCCGAAGAGTTCGCTCTCCAGCAGGTTTTCATTGAGGGCGGTGCAATTGAGCGGCACAAAAGGCTTGTTGCGCCGCGGACTGTTGACGTGGATGGCCTTGGCGACCAATTCCTTGCCCGTGCCCGTTTCCCCTTGAATCAGGATGCGGGCATCCGTCGGCGCGATCTGTTTGAGGCGGTCGAGAACGCCGTGCATTTGCGGGCTGTTGCCGACCAAACCTTCGAAGCCGAATTTTTCATCGATCTGTTTTTGCAATTCGCGGTTGGTCTGGGCCAAGCGATGTTTCTCAGCGGCCTTTTCGACCACGATGCGCAGCTCGCCGATGTCGACGGGTTTGACCAGATAGTTGGCGGCGCCGCTTTGCAAGGCCGTGACCGCGGATTTGATGTCGCCATGGCCGGTGACGAGCACGACCTCGGCGTGGGGCAGTTCTACTTTGGCCTTGCGCAAGATGGCCAAGCCATCAACGCCTTCCATCTTCAAGTCTGAAATGATGACGCCGAAATCCTCGTTCTCGATGCGGCGGAGGCCCTCTTGCCCGCTGGTGGCGACGACGCATTCATAGCCGATCTTGGCCAGGCTTTCCGCCACGGCCTGGGCATGATGTTCCTGGTCGTCGATCACCAAGACGCGAATCTGGTCGTTCATGAAACCCCGCCTCGTCGTCCATCATCGATATGGGCATCATGATCATCGTAGCAGTTGGCGGGAGTCAAGCAAAGGGACAGGGCATCCGTCCAACTAGGGATTGGCGATGATGGCGTCGCCGCTGAGGGAGGCTGTGGGCGGACCGGCCATTTCATCTTCCTCTTCCATGCCCACGTGATACATCGGGGCTAAGTCCGAGCCATCCGAGGCGAGCCGTTCTTGCCGGGCTTCCTCGATCCGCGATCGGCAAAAGAGAAAGGCGTGTGCCACCTTGGGGTCGAATTGCTGCCCCGCGCGGTCGTGAATTTCCTGAAAGGCGACTTCGACGGGCATGCCGGGCCGGTAGGGACGATTGGAGGTCATCGCGTCAAACGCATCGGCCACGGCCACGATCCGAGCGAGATAGGGGATTTGCTCGCCGGCGAGTCGATCAGGATATCCCTGACCATCCCAGGATTCATGATGGTGGCGCACGATCGGGATGATTCGCTGCATGTCGGGGATGCTCTCCAGGATCGTGGCTCCCTTGACCGTATGGGCTTTCATCTGCTCGAATTCCTCGGACGTGAGCTTGCCGGGCTTGCGCAGAATATGGTCATCGATGCCGATCTTGCCGATGTCGTGCAGGGGGGTGCCGATCTGCACGTGATGCATGTCGTCGGCGGAAAGCCGCAGTTGTTCGGCCACGATCAGGGAATAATCGGTGACCCGCTGAGTATGACCGCCGGTGTAGCGGTCGCGCATTTCCACGGCCTGGGCCAAAGCGGTCACCGTTTGCAAGAAGAAGTCCCGTTGTTTTTCGACAAGCTGGGCCGATTCGATGGCCGCCGAAACGCTGGCGGCGAGGGCGTCGGCCAGGCGCAAATCATCCTTGGTGAACGGCTGTTGCAAGGGGCCGCGATCGAGATGCAAGATGCCCAGTTTCTTGCGGGGCGAACGCAACACGGCACAGATGATCGAGGACATGGTGCCGTCGGCGATGCTGTTGGCGATCATCAGGTCCGGCGTGGCGGTGACGTCGCGGCACAGGACGGATTCGGCTCGCTCAAAGCAGCGGAGTGCCAGGCTGCGGCTGAAACAGACGCGGCTCGTCGTTTCCCGGGTGCCCGTGGAGACTTGCCGCAGTTGCAACTGTTCCAATTTTTCATCGTGGAGCACAATAGCGCCCCGCTGGGCGTCCATGGCCAGCACGGCGTCGTCCAGGATGGACCGCAGCAAATTGTCGATAGAGCCGATGTGGCAGAGATGATGCCCGGCGCGGAGCAGCGTCAGCAGGCGGTCGCCGGCCCGGGGCGTTTTGTGCATGTCAATGGAGGCGGCCGACTCGATCGCCCGCTCCCAGGAAAACGACGTGGTCGCTTGCACTTCCAAATTGCCGGTGGGTGTTTCATTGAGCTGCGGCTGCGGTTCCTCGAGCATCTGCACGATCAGGACGATATTGCCGCATTGAATGACGTCCCGCTGCCGCAGCTTGCGATCCACGCGGCCCACGCGAACGCCGTTCAAGAAGGTGCCGTTCGTGCTGCCGACGTCGCGGACGACCCAGCCTTGCTCTGTGGCCGCCACCTCGGCGTGCCGGCGGCTGATGCTCGGATCATTGAGCAATATCTCGCAGCTTTCGATCCGGCCGATGTGCAAAATGCAGTCGGATTCCCACATTTTGCCTTCAAATTGAGGACTGACGCCTTTCAGTCGAATTCGCCATTGCGACACGCTGACCTCACGAGCACGAGCCAACTGACGATAGAGGGGATACGTTCTTGGAGGTTTCCTTGCCTCTTTTCCAATCCTTGAGTCCATTTCACTATAGCCATGGCATTTTGACCATGCAAGCAAACAAAAAGAACTCGCAAGCTCAGCGGGGCTTGAGAGTTCATTGGGCTCCTATGACCGCAATCCGTGGCGATCAAGGATGGCACTATCCTTGTTGGCAGGCAAGGATAACGAAGGTAATGACGTCGTGGGGGGTTAATAATTAAGCTGAAACTGAATGCGGAGGACTTGGCCGACAAACTGCTCATAGGAGGCCTCGCTCACGGCCGCGCTGCTGCTGATGGCCGTGGTGTTGGTGCGATCGGTTACCAGGTAGGAAACCACCAATTCCATCTCCTTGCGGATTTGCCATTCCAGGCCCATTTCCCATTCATCGATGTGGCTATAAGGGGCATTGCGTTCGCTCCGATAACCGCCCACAAAGTAGGACCAACGGACAAAGGGAAAGAAAATGCCATGCTGGCAGGTATCGATTTTGACATTGGCCAAGAGATAACCGCCATGCAGGGAGCGTTCGATCACTTCATTTTGGTCTTCATTCAAGCCAGGACCGCGTCCCACGGTCCATTCCGCTTGGAAACCGATGGGTTGCGGGTAAAGAATAAAGGTGCCGCCGATGCGATCTTCGCGTATGCCCGCTCGGTCGCCCCGCTCAAACGTGCCCGCCGGAGTGATGTCGCGCGTCCCCTGTCCGAGAGGCCGGATCGGGGAGCCGAAAACGACATATTTCCCGGTGAAAGCTTGCACACCCGCTTCGACGATTTGCCCATTATCGAATTGATAGGGCAGGGTGAGGCGGCTGATGACATGGACGTTCTCGTTCTGTTCCTGCAAGGCGCCGCCTTGGCCGTTGTATAGGCCGAAACCAAAGACGCCATAGTTGCCCGAGCCTTTCAAATTCTCATCCATGACGTATTTGAAGATGCGCTGCGCTTCCTGCGGGGTCCAATAATAGAACACGCCCAGATCGCGTTCGTTTTTCGTGGCACTGTTGAAGGCGTCGTTTCGATCCAAAGGCAAACGGTTTTGGCTGGATTGCAAATTTTCCCAGCCGTAAGGCACCTTTGACAATCCTACCCGAAAGCGATGCTCTTTCGTCGTATCGATAAAGACATCACCATACAAATCCCGCAGTTGGGCAAAGAAGGTGGCGTCCCTGCTGCCAGAGGGTGTCGAAGCGAAGTCGGGTTGAATGTACAGATAAAGGTGGTCGGAGATGTCGCCGAACAGGATCAAGCGCGCCCGGCGGATGAGGAAATTCTGATTGACGCCGATGGACCGATCACCCACGTGCTGAGGCTCCGCAAGATCCTTGTCGTGCACGATCGTGGGGTTAAGGCGAAACTGGGTGTATCCACGAAGGTTCATTTTCTCGAACCACTTTTTCTCCTTGGGCTTATCATCCGCTGCTTTGGGCTTGTCTTGTTGCAACATCTCGGCCAGCAGACCCGTTGTGGCTTCCGGGTCGGAAACCGGAACGAACGTTGACACCGAGGAGGATTCGTTTCCCGTAGGTTGAATGGAGGGCATCGGCGGCAGCGTTGGCGATGGTGGTTCTGGCTGAATAGGGCTGCTAGGTGGTAGCGGCGGAAGGGGTTGTGGAGTCGGTTCTTGCCCCTGGATGGCCTGGAGAGCCCAAGTCATGGACATCAAAGTTAATAACAAAGTCATGAGGCGATACATGACCCAGCTCCCAATTAAATATGTAAGTCGTTTGTCTCGTTACAAACCTAACTATCGATTTTGTTTGCGACATGAATTATTAAGATTTGATGGATTCGTTAAAGGTTAACAGTATTCGTCTCTTCACAATTACCTTGCTTTTCAAAAGTGATAACTAAGATAAGATCAAGCCACGGGGAGAGTCGATTCGACAGGTTGATTGACCCTTACTGGGACAAATATTGTTGGGCAAACTGTTGGACCACCTCGGCTAATTTGCGGGCCACTTCAGATCGCTGATCTGCCGATCTGAAATCCGCTCCCATTTCCAATTGAATGGCATCGATGCCGTAGCCGGTGTGGCTGCCGTAGGTCTGGACGATGTGTCCGCCCGTGAAACCGGCCGTTTCCCTGCCATTGCCATTGGGGGCGATTTTCCACCCTTGGGCCTTGAGCAATCCGAAAAAGCTATTAGGACCGACGTGGGCTGGTTCGCCAAAGCGGTCGCGCAGCAATTGCACGGTCTTGCCATTGTTCGTGCCGCGAAAAATGGTGTCGCGGGCAGTTCCTTGTCCATGAAGGTCGAGCAAAAGCCCCCGGCCAAAGCGTTTCTGAACCTCCTGGCAATATTTCGCCAGCGTGCCATGATAATGCTCATAGATTGGCCTGGCGGATGCGCTCTCCAAGGCCACGTCGATGGGGCGATTGGCATCGATGTATTTCCGATGAAACCGGGCGACGACCAAGTAGGGTTTCTTGCCCATGCGTTTGGCAATGGCCTGGGCTAGCTCTTGGGTCAATTCCTCCGTGCCGACGTCGCGACCCGTGAAAAAGCCCGATGGCCCCTTGGTTAGGCCTTCCCCGCGGCGTTCAGGTACGTTCGGGATCGGTTCCTTGCCGCCATGAGGGGCGGAGAGAATGATCGGCAGCTCGCCCTCCTGCACGGCCACCAAGCTTGATTTCAGATCAAGGGTTGGTTCCTGAGCAGGAGCCAAGATGCAGCACAGGCCCGTCAACAGACACGCGAATACCATGGACCATCGATCAAGCATGGCAGGAGGCTCCGATTAAGGGCTGACTGGATTATCTGGCTGGCGTGGGAGAAGCAGATTCGGGTCGAGTTTGCTTTTCTTGATGGGACGCGGCAAGCGAATGGAGAGGTCATCGGCCTTAACGTCCTCTTGCTTGGTGATACCGCCATCATCCACGCCGTTGGGGCCAATGCTATAAACGAGACATCCCTCCTCCACGTGGCGATAGAACAAGCTTTTGCCGCTAAAGTGATCGTTGGGCAATGTGGTGAGGTATTTCGGCGTCAGTTCTTCAAGCTCCTTGGGGTAGCGGCCCGTTTCCCTTTGAAACAAAGCCAAGGCCATAGCCACGTGCAGCAGGCTTTCGAGTTGCACGTTCCGATCCTCTGCAGTTTGCAGCAAAATAAAGTTGGGATTCAATTGACAACGGATGAGGTTGCCCATGGTTCGAACGCGGTTTTCTCCGCTCATGACATTATAAAAAAACGCAGAAGCCCCATCCTGGCCCAGAGAGACGCGGAGTTGCTTGATCTCTACATCGAGTTGCGCCAATTTTTTGTTGCGATCTTCGCGCTTCTCCTCGCGCATGGCTTCCACAATGCGGTCAAACCATTGGTTGATATCCTTGAGAGCGGGGTCCCATTTCAGTCCGCCTAAATAAAGGTCATACAATTTTCGATTCTTTTGCGACGCATCGACACTGCCTCTCGATAAAAATTCCAGTTGGCCGAGCCCATCACGGGCCGTGATCAGCGTATTGTCCAACATCATCAAGCGCTCAGTTAAATCAATTTTCTCGTGGAGCTTGGCGAACGGCGGCAATGGGTTTAACTCATCTCGAAAGTGTGCGATCTCCTTTGCCGTGACTCGGGGATCGCTTAGCCAAGCCGTCGCCGCTTCGACGGCATGGCTGTGAATGTTAAAAGCCATGAGTGAACTGATCAGACAAGGGTCTTGGGTGACTAAGCGGCTTAATCGAAAGACGGCGAGTAAATCGTGTCGCGCTTCGGCGATGCGCCCTTCACCAAGATGCTGCATGGCGCGGGCGAGTAGTAAACAGCAAATCTCCCTCGTTGGTTGCAGCGTGGGGAGCAAGCATGAGGACATGCCGCTCGTCCCTGTGCCACGCGATTTAACCATTGGCTGATAGTATCGATCACGCAAGGCGGCTTGATGTGCCCATGCCAGAGGTTTGGCATTCACCTTGATCCACTCGGCGGCCACAGGAGCAGCAGCCTGCTCGGTCCAAGGATGAGTCATGACTTGATCGAGAAGAACGCGATGTTGAGCGCTTAGGAAAAGACGAGGATGACTTTGCTTGAATAAGGAAACAAAAGTGACAACATATTCCCCTTCGACAGGCGGGCGTGCAATGCCGAGCCGCTGGAAAAAATCATCACTCAAAAGTGCAGATTCGGGAGCGGGACCGAAGGCTTGCATCAGGATGGCCAACGCATTATTTTCCGGAGTGATCCCCTCGCGACTCAGGGCATCCAAGGCTTCGACATAGTCGATGTAGCCCTCTTGGTCGACGGGGCCGAGGCAATAGGTGGTTTCTCGGCTGATCGTGAAAATCGGTTTGCCAGGCTCAGCGATGAAGAAATGGTAAATGGAACCGCCGCCGGCGAGTAAAAGCAAAGGCAGGAGGAGTAGCCGCCATTTGCGTTTTTTCACGGTTGCTCATTTCCAAAGCAAAAAACGTTGATCGCGATTTGCACCGCACATCCAGACGTCATCGACCAGTGGTCCCGCGGGCTCACTCGAAGCTATCACATTCGACCTCTTCGGGCAATGAAGACTCAAACGCGTTCATTGGTTGGGTCACATTGACCTAAGTCGCTGGAGGAAAATCTACCCGCGAGCATCAATCTTCAGCCAGCGTTGGCCAACACTTCTACAATGACTTGTAAATCACCTCCCATCCACCACGAGGGCATCGACCATGCAGCAGCGCATAGCCTACCAGGGTATCACCTTCGATGACGTCCTGCTTGAGCCGGGCTATGCGGAAGTCTTACCCAGGGATGTGGACGTGCGTACGCAGGTCACCCGCAACATTCACCTGCACATCCCTATCTTGTCCTCCCCCATGGACACGGTGACGGAAAGCGAACTGGCCATTGGCCTGGCCCAAGAAGGCGGCATCGGGATCATTCACAAGAACCTGTCCATCGATGAGCAAACCGGCGAGGTGGATAAGGTGAAACGCTCGGAGAACGGCATCATCACCGATCCTGTGACCTTGCCTCCCGAGGCCTCGGTGGGCATGGCGCGGATGATCATGGAGCAGCATCAGATCAGCGGCGTGCCCATCGTTCGCGAGCACCGGCTCGTCGGCATTCTGACGCGGCGCGACCTGCGGTTTCTCACTGACCACGACCAGCGAATCGCCGAGGTGATGACCAAGGACAACCTGGTGACCGCGGCGGAAAATACCACCTTGGAGGAAGCAGGACGGATTTTAACGAAAAATAAAGTCGAGAAATTGCTTTTAGTGGACGAAAAATATCAACTGAAAGGCCTTATTACGATCAAAGACATTGACAAGATGGCGAACTTCCCCAATGCGTGCAAGGATAAACGGGGCAGACTGCGTGTGGGGGCGGCGGTTGGGGTGCATGACTATGAGCGGGCCGAATCGTTGATTCGGGCGGAAGTGGATGTCTTGGTCGTGGATTCCGCCCATGGGCATTCGGCCAACGTCGTGGCCACGGTCGCGGAAATCCGCAAACGTTTCGACATCGACGTCATCGCCGGCAACGTGGCGACGGCGGAAGGGGCCTTGGCCCTGGCCAAGGCGGGGGCGGACGCCGTGAAGGTGGGCATCGGCCCCGGTTCGATTTGCACGACGCGGGTGATTTCCGGCGTCGGCGTGCCGCAACTGACGGCCATTGACAACGTGGCGAAAGCCTTGGCGGGCATGAATATCCCGATTATCGCCGATGGCGGAGTGCGTTATTCCGGCGACATCACCAAGGCACTGGCGGCGGGGGCTCATTCGGTCATGATCGGCGGGCTGTTCGCGGGCGTCACGGAAAGTCCGGGCGACATGATCCTCTACAAAGGCCGAACATTCAAGGCTTATCGCGGCATGGGATCGATGGGCGCCATGATGTCGGGCAGCAGCGACCGCTACAACCAAGCGGCGCCCAAGGGCGAAAAGAAAGTCGGGACGGGCAAGCTGGTTCCTGAAGGAGTGGAAGGCAGAGTGCCGTTTAAGGGTCCGTTGTCCCCTTATGTGTATCAACTTGTCGGCGGGCTGCGTGCGGGGATGGGATATTGTGGTGCTCGGAGTATCGAGGAATTACGCACCAAGACGCGCTTCATCATGGTGAGCGCGTCCAGCGTGCAGGAGAGCCATCCGCATGACATTTTCATTACGCAGGAATCGCCCAACTACAGCTCGAGCCGAGAGCCGCGCAGCCTGGACCATGACTGATTGGCGTGCCTGGCTGCTGGCCATGGGCTGCTCATGGGGAGCCATGGGCGCGGCTTCGGCACAAGCCCCGAATCAGAACGTTCCCAACAAGCCTTCGCCGCCACCCGTGGGCATCAATCCCAACGATCCCTTGGCGCCGATTCGTTTTCAACCGGGCCAAAGCTTTCCGCCGGGGATGGACCCCTCGACGCGGGGTTTCCAGGTGCAGTTGGATATCCCCAGCATGGACCGGGTCTTTCGCGTGGAAAGCGACGCTTCCTTGATCGAACGCATTCGTCAGGAGTTTCGCCAACGGGATGAGCGCGCCGAATTTCCGAAGACCGCGGAGATCAAGGAACCCGTGAAGCGCGCCTTGATGCGCGACCAGCCGCCGCAAGTGTGCCGCCAAGAGGCTTACTACGTCGCTTATCAGCCGCTCTATTTCGAGGAAAAGAACAGCGAGCGTTATGGCTGGGAATTGGGCGTGTTGCAGCCGTTTATCTCCACCCTCTATTTCTACAAAGACGTCGCCTTATTGCCCTATCACGCCACGGTCAACCCGCCTTGGCAATGCGAGACCAACTCCGGCTATTTCTGGCCGGGGCAGCCGGTGCCGTATTATTTGTACATTCCGCCCTTCAGTTGGACGGCGACGGCGGCGCAAGTGGGCACGATCGTGGGCGGGGCTGCGATCTTTCCCTAATCTGCCTGGCCTGAATACAGCATCAAGAAAAGGAGTCGCTCGCTCGGCGGCTCCTTTTTCGTGGACCATTCCGGGTGGCGATCCGCCAGCTTCAATTCCGCATTGGATCAATGAATTGGACCAAGGCCATGGGGCCGAAGCAGAGGACGGGCAACCAGGCCGCCAGGGCCGCATCCAAGTATTCGCGCTGGGCCAGGTTAGCGGTCACGATGTCCAGGCCATGGAACAGAGCGAATAGGCCCAGAATGGTGCCCATTTTGACCACCATGTTGCGCTCGGGACAACCCACGATGAGGGGAATGGACAGCATCACCAGCAAGAATTGCAAGATGGGTTTCGTCATCCGCACGTGAACCAAGGCGATCATCTCGGGGCGGTGCGGACTTTGATCTTCTTCCTCGAGCACCCACAGCAGCGTCCACGTCGACTGATACAGATGCCAATTGGGCCGGCGCGTCAAGCGATCATAGCTCAACTCGGTGAAGAGAAAGTAGCGGCCGGGTTCGAGCCAATGCAGATAAGGATATTGGCCGTCGATTCGTTCAGGCACGCAGCCATTCAGCCACCATCCGCCTGGCTCCTTGTCAGTGGGGGGGCGGTAAAAAATTTCGTTGCAACTGAGATGCTCCATGAAGCTATTGCCAATGGGGGGGAGCGTGATGCGGGCGAATTGGATCATTTTTTGCTGGGGAAAAGCGACGCGCCCCTCGATGTGGACCAAATTCGCATCGTAGCTGCCGCGGACGAGCAGCGGCCGCTTGCCCAGGGGATCCTCGGCGTCGCGCAGGAGATAGGGAGCGCATTCGGGAATGACCCATTCTCGATTCAATAGTCCCAGGCCGATGAACCCCAGCGTGGCCAACCAGATGGGCAAGCAGATGCGCTTCATGCGCACCCCCGCCGCGAGCAAGGGGAGCAACTCGTTTTGTCTTTCAAACCATCCCAAGGTGAACGTGGCGGCCAAGAGCAAGATGAGGCCGTTCATCATGTCGAAAAACACGGGCAAGCGATACATGTAGTAATTGCCCATGTTGATGAAGAATTGCATCAGGGTCGCACGCTTGGCGTTCCGTTTATGCGCGACTTGATGGAGGCGGTCAACGGGCGAGACATTCGCGCCTTTCGGAGCGGCCAGCTCGGCTTCCGTCGGCTCCTCCAAGGAACGCTTCAGAGCGGGGTTGACGTTGAACTCATCGAGCTTGGTGAAAACGTCCAGGACCACATAGAGAAACAGTAAACTGAATAGGCTGCCCAGGTAGGCCAGCAGGAACTGCTTCAGGATATAGCGGTCGATCAAGGTCATGGGCCAATTCCATATCCAGTTGCCGATAGTGACAACGCTTGCTCTTTGCTGCTGATTCTGCGGAAGACCCTAGCGCCTGGAGATGCGCCAGAGGAAGAACAACCCCATCAGCCCCAGGATCGCGTTGCCGATCCACATGCCATAGTCGGGGTCCAAGCGGCCGCTTTTGCCCAAGTGGATGGCGAACATCAAGAGCGGATAGTTGATGACCACGATCGGGAGAAAGCAGGTGACGAAGTTGCTCAAGTAGTCGCGCCGCTGGAACCAGATCGCCACCGGACAGCCGATCAGCGTGAAGATCAAACAACCCAGGCATAAAGCAGGCCGCATCGCTTTTTCGACCCGCAGTTCACCTAATTCCTTGACCAGGGCATCGACGCTGAATTGCAAGGCGATCAAGGCTGGGATCGGCTCCGAGGCCGTGGGCGCGGGTGGGTTGCGTTTCATTTCCTCGAGTTGAGCGCGTTTTTCCGTTAGGGATTGCTCGACTTCCACGATGCGGCTTTGGATTTCGGGGATGGAGCGTTCGCGGGCGCGGACGTTGCGGTTTTCATTCGGCTTCGGCATGGGCAGTTGCCAGCGCTCGCGCAGCGAGGTGTAGTTTTGATTGGTCTTGTGATAACTCACTTGCACGTTGTACATCTCAACTGTGATTTCCTGATTTTTCATGTCGAAATACAGCTCCGCCTCGGCCGCGTGAGCCACCGCTTCGACCTTGCCCATGTCGTCCAGCTTCTTGAAGATGGCTTGAATCAATGTGCGCCCCTGAACGTCCTGGACGAACATGGTGTAATTCACTTTGGGTTCCTGGAAGCAATGCTGGTGCCGCAGCCTGGCGTAAATCAAGGTTTCGAATTCCGTGAACACCGATTCGCGCAGGCGATTGTGCGCGTGGGGTATGAACTCCCAATAGAGGCTGAAGACGATCACGCTGAGCAGCGTGCCCAGGGCGAAGGCAGGCATGATCACGATGCGGATGGGCACGCCCGCCGCCTTGATGGCTGTGATTTCGTTGTCATGGGCCATGCGCCCGTACACGACCGAGACGGCGAACAGCATTGTCGCCGGCACCGTAAACGGCAGTGTGCCTGGCAGGAGCAGGGGAATCAGCTCAACGATGTTCTCGGGACCAAGGCCCTGACGCGACGCTTCCTGGACCACCCCTGCGAGCACAAAAATGCTCGTCAAGGCAATCAAGGAGAGTGAGAAGACTTTGAGCAGATCCCAAAAGATGGAACGTTGAAGTAAACCGAACACCCGTCCCTACTTCCTTGTAGAAGGTCACGCTTCCCTGCACCTGGCGTGAGTTTATACCGGCTCTCGGCTTGGGGTCAAGGCAGCCCGCGAGGCGATGCATTGGCAGCGACCAGATGATTCAAGCGAGCGCGGAAAGCAAGGCAAATTGGCGTCTTTGGGTGGGAGACTTGGTTCACGGAGGGTGAGATTGTCAGAATCAACATGCTGTTTAGACTTGATGGAGACGTTACTGATCTTGATCCCATTCATGCCCCTGACTACCATCCTGCCCCATGAGTTCTCGGCAAGAATACATCGGCCAGCGAACCACGTCGCGGTGGTTTTCCATACTGGCTTGCGGGTGGCTTGGCCTCCTATGGGGAGGGCATGGCCTCCTTTGTTTGCACCTCTTTGGCTCGGCCCCATGGTCGAACCTGACATCTGACGAGCCGATCGTGGCCGGTCGCCATCCTTTGAATTTGTATCACGGCATCGTCGGCGCGAGCACCTTGTTCATGCAAAAAAGCACGCTCGTCCATGACCCTGCATTTCAAGCAGGCTACACGAAGAACCCCTGGCTGGATCAAGAGAGCAAGCCCATGGAATGGGTGATGGCGTTGGCGGGCAGGGAGCGAGCGCCGCAGGCTTATAAAATCACCGTCCTACTATTGTGGTGGTTGTTGCCTGGTGCGAGCTTCTTGGCGGCGCTGTTATTGGGTCAAGGTTGGTCGCTAAGACTCTGGTCCTTCGCACTGACGCTGATCCTGTTTTGGAGTGACTTCGGTCAAGAACAGCTGTGGCAAGGCGACGTGGCCACCCTCGGCGCGGCGGGAGGGATGGTCGTTTGGAATGCCGCCTTAACCCGACTGTTTACCCAGCCCTGTTGGCTGACTTGGTTGTTTTGGGTGCTCATACAAGCGGCCCTGTTTCACCTTCAACCGCTCGTCCTTGTGCTGCTCCTGCCCACGCTATTGATTTTCTACTTGCGCATCGGTTGGCGTCGAACCTGGGGTTGGCACTGCGCCCTGGGGGCAGGTCTGTTTCTTTCCGTGTTATTGAATTATCCTTGGTTCAGGGATGCGGTCCGATCGGCTTGGATGCTGAGCGACAAGCCGCTGGAGATGGGGCAGCCCGCGGCCATCGTCTTGATGGATTGGCCCATCCGCATCCTCTCGCTGGGATGGTTGAATTTGGGGTTGCTGCTGCTGTTGCTGGCGGGGGGCAATGTTGGCATGGCCATGATGCGCCGCCGATTGCCGTCCGGGTCGACGCGGTCGCTGTTGGCGTTATGGTTGATTCTCCTGGTCCTTTCATGGTTGGGACCGCTGTGGCCGACGCTCGAACGGCTGGAACCGGCGCGCTGGTTCTTTGCCGCGCTGTTTCTCAGCGTGTTGCCCTGCGCTTGGATGTTGCGCGGAGTTCCGGGGCTGGCCTGGCGGTGGGGTCGGCGATTCCCCGTCGCCGGAATCATGCTCTCGACCTTTTTCGCAGTGGGGGCGGGTGTCTATGCCTGGTCGATGTGGGCTCAAGGGAGTCGATGGACCGTCGACATCCCTGCGCTTCCCTTGGGATGGCCCAAAGAGGCGTCGTCATGGCTGGAGACGATACGTTCGCACACGGACGGCGCATCACGCATCCTTTGGGAGGAAGATGAAACCCTTGAGCCATGGACGCCCTTGTTGGGTTTGACGAAGGACCGCTATTGGATGGGAGGGTTGTATCCGCGCGTCGTCGTTGAACATTTGCAGCTTAAACTGGCGGAAGGCCAGCTTGCGGGAAAGCCCTTGTCCGATTGGACTTTGCCCGAATGGGAACAATGGATCACGCGCTACAATATTGGCGCGATCGTCGTCCGATCCCCCATCACGCTGAGCATCATTCGCTCCATGGCGCGGATTCGAGCGGAAAAGCCTCTCCCGCCAGGGCGAACTTTGTTGTTATTGGATCGTCAGCCCAGCTATTTCCTCAAAGGGAGCGGACGGGTGATCGTGGCGGACGCGCAAAAATTGACGCTAGCCGATCTGGAACCTGAAGACAACGAGATCATCCTCAGCTTCCATTATTTGGCTGATCCGCGATCGACCAATGCTCGCGTCCGCGTCGAACGATGTTGGCTCTCAGGTGATAACCTCCCATTGATCCGGTTGCGGATGGTCGGCCCCATGACCCGGTTGACCCTGTATTGGCAAGAATAGGCTCATCAAGTCCATTCTCAAGGCTGCCAGCTCCGCTTGACTTGGCGAACACCTTCGCCTATAGCCCTTACCGATGAAATGGAATCCCCCCCTTGAAGGACCAGGGCAGCCACGGCCTGGGTCGGAGGTCTGACGATGTTTAAACGATGGAGTTTGTGGAGCACAAGCACGTTGCTGGTAAGCAGTCTTTTCCTGACCGGCTGCCAATCCAGTTGTCCCAGTTGCACGAGTCGGCAAACCCCCTTGCTCGGAACGCAAGCGGTAACGCCTTCGCCGCGCTCCTATGCCGTGAGTCCGAGTCAGTCCTCGGCAAACGGCGCGATGACGAACATGCCGCAAACGTCGGGTGTGCCATCGACGGATGGGACGATGACGCGGTCGACCTTGCCTCCCAACGTGAGTTCGAGCCATTCGATGCCGACGGCACCTCAAGCGGTCGTCCCGACTTCCGGTTCAATGCCCACGACTGGCATGCCGCCCTTGCCCGTTCCCGAATTACCGTCGCCGCCGACGCCGCCTGGGTCAATGTCTCCCTCGGTTCCAGCCACCATGCCAAGCGTTCCCTCAGCTCCCGTGGAATCAGGAAGCATGATCCCGCCGCAACCTTCTTTCTCAGCGCCGCAGCCCTGAATCAGGCAGGCGAATCGGTGAAAAGCATTCGAATTTCTAGGGGGGACTCGCCTTGACCGCGTCCCCTTTTTTTGGCCTTGTTGGATGAAAAATGAGTACCGACTAGGAGGGGCCTGTTTTCTCGCAACATGCAATGAAATCAGCACTTAGGGTTACGATGATGGGTTGGTTTCCGATCGGTACGTTTGGTCATGGAATGAAGGCAAGCGGCGGTGGAATTTGGCACATTTTCTCAGATTTTGCCGTTTTTTGCAAACCGCTCGCTTAGAATAGATTAGGTACATACTTTACACATTCCCCACCTTATGCTCCGAGTCGGCCCACTCGGGCGGGTCTTATCGAAGTGAGCATGGCAATGAAATCCTCCAAGAATGCGGAGTTGGCCAAAATGACCCTGCCGAAGAAACTGAGTTTAGACGTGAAACGGGCCATTTTCCGTGACCTGGTTCTGGCTCAAGATCAACAGCAAAGCGTCCGTCAATCAAGACAGGCCGTGATTACGGAATATGGCATTTCCGAATCAGATTTGTTGCAAATTGAGGAAGAAGGAATCGAGAAGGGTTGGCCTCCCCTCTAACCGGCGGCGAGGACGCTGGCTCAACCACGACCCTGACCCGATCTTGCGGGCCAGGGTTTTTTAATGGGGATGGTGATAAAGGGCCTTGTCCGCGCCGAAAATCTGACTCACCATGGTGACCGACAACACATCTTGCGGCTGCCCCTCGCACTGAATTTTTCCCTCTTTCAAACACAGCACGTGGTGGGCCCGCTGGCTGATCACCGACAAATCGTGAGAGACCAGCAGCACGGTCACACCCGTTTCGCGATTGATCTCATCGATCAGGTCGTAGAATTCGCCTTGATGTTGAAAGTCGATCCCTGCCGCGGGTTCGTCCAGCAATAACAACTCCGGTGCCGGCTCCATCGCAAGCGCCAGCAGCACACGCTGCAATTCCCCGCCGGACAAACTGCCCACGTTGTAATGCATGAGCCGTTCGGATTTGACTCGTTTCAGCATCCGCTCGATGCGCAGCTTGATGGAAGTTGAAATCCCTAGAAACAACGGCCGTCGTGAGAGTGCCAGGCTCATCAATTCAATGACGGTGATGGGAAGCTGAGCATCGAACTGCAACCGCTGCGGCACATAGCCGATCAGTTGTGGATACTTTTGATCGTGGCGATGACCGCAGAAGTACTCGATATTGCCGGTGTAGGGAATTTCCTTGAGCAAGACGCGCAACAGCGTGGTCTTGCCGGCGCCATTCAAGCCGATCAGAGCGGTGATTTTTTGCCGGGGGATGCTCGTGGTGAGTTGACGAAGGATCGAGACGTTGCCCAGCGTGACCGAGACGTTGTTGATTTTGAGCAGGGGAGGGGCTTCCATCGACCGCATCTCTTTTAGCCTGTAACCACGTTGGACCGCATAATCATCATACGAATCGTGAGGGCGTCGGTTCTGGAACGGCCATAACTTTATTGAATTGGGAGGGTTGCTTGCAGCTAAGATGGCCAATCCTCATCGGTGATTTTCCGGAATCATTCACGATCAGAAAAATGGTGGCATCAAGGCTCTCAGTACTTGACAATGCTATCATCCAAACTTGGTTGATTGGCAACAGCAAGGGATGAGCAGATGATTCGATTTGGCTTAACATTACAGCTTAGTCTCTGCTTGGCGAGCGGACTATTGTCCGCAGAGCCGCCGCGGAGACCCAATATCATCTTCATCTTGGCGGATGATCTGGGATATGGCGATGTCGGTTGTTTTGGGCAGAAAATCATTCGCACTCCTCATGTCGATCAATTGGCCGGGGATGGGATGCGCTTGACGAATCATTATTCGGGAAGCAACGTTTGCGCTCCATCCCGCTGTGTGTTAATGACGGGGCTTCATCCGGGGCATGCCTTCATTCGAGACAATCGGCAAGCCAGGGGTTACGAGGAGGGGCAAATGCCTGTTCCAGACGGAACCCTTCAATTACCGCTCAAACTCAAGTCCCTTGGCTATGCCGTGGGCGGATTTGGCAAGTGGGGATTGGGTCCGGTCGGAAGTTCGGGCGATCCGTTCAAGCAAGGGTTCGATCGATGGTTTGGCTACAACTGCCAAGCCGTAGCCCACAATTACTATCCCACCCATCTCTGGGACAACGATCGCAAGTCACCCCTTAACAATCCGCCTTTTCCAGCCCATCAAAAGCTGCCGCCGGAAGCAGACCCCAACGACCCCGCTAGTTACACACGATATCTGGGTAAGGATTATGCCCCCGATCTGATCATCGAACAGGCGTTGAGCTATATTCGCACCAACAAGGATCGTCCCTTCTTCCTTTACTTTGCCTCGACCGTGCCTCATCTGGCCTTGCAGGTTCCCGCCGATTCCCTGAAGGAGTATCTGGGCCAATTTGAGGACGCGCCATACCGCGGAGATCGCGCCTACTTGCCACATCGCTATCCACGTGCCGCCTATGCCGCCATGATCACACGGCTGGATCGCGACGTCGGACGCTTGTTGTCTCTGATCAAGGAATGCGGGCTGGAAAGGGAAACGATCGTCATTTTTTCAAGCGATAATGGTCCGCTCTATGATCGCCTCGGAGGGACGGATACGGAGTTCTTCAATAGCGCGTCGGGGATGCGCGGACGCAAGGGTTCCTTTTATGAGGGAGGGATTCGGGTTCCTTGCATCATCCGCTGGCCGGGCAAGATCGCTCCATTAACCACCCACGACCGTGTCACGGGATTTGAGGATTGGCTGCCCACATTACTGGAGTTGATCGATGCCAAGTCCGCGATCCCGGAAGGATTGGACGGCATCAGCTTTGCTCCCGCGCTCCTGGGACAACCGCAATCCCCACGATCCTTCCTGTATCGTGAGTCGCCCGGTTATGGCGGGCAACAAAGCATTCGCGTTGGGCCATGGAAAGCCATTCGCCGCAACCTGAACCCGGGCCCCCGGGCGCGGGAGCAGCAGCCGGGAGAGCTTGAACTCTACCACCTCGAGCGCGATCCGAGCGAAACCAAGGACGTGGCCAAGGAAAACCCGGAAGTGGCTGACCGTTTGCGGCGCTTGATGGCAGAGCAGCACGTCAAGTCGGAACCCTTTTCGATGAAAGGGCTGGATGTGCCCGGACAGTGAGCGATCGGCGAACACTTGACCCGCGACCAGTGAGGAACGCTGGGCCTGATCACGGCCCCAATTTTCTCAGGGTTTCCTGCAAGGTTTGTCTGCGAATCCTCCACGTGGGCCGTTCTGAGCCCGTCGCCTTTTCTTCGGCAAGACTGGCCCAATGAATCGCTTCTTCAAGCATTTCCTTGGCCTCTTGTTTAGGCTTGGTTCTGTGAGCGCTTTCGAGGGAATTGCAGAGGAGCCGAATCGCAATTATGGCCACGGGGCTGTCAGGATTCACTTTCAGCATTTGCCGCAGCTCAGTCATGCATTTCTCATTGGCCTGTCTTCGAAGGTTAGCATCAAGCGATGTCAAGCTAGCGCGGCGAAAATGAATATCGGCGCACGCCCAATGTGCCATGCCCAAGGGGATGATCTCCCGGGTTAACTTTTGGACGGCCAAAGCGTCAGCAAGGCTGTGCGGGTTGGGTAAATTTAAATCAGCGGGGTCGGCATTGGCGCGCAAGAGGCTGCGGACCAACAAAAAGGCCGCGTGATCCAAAGTGTAATCCTTGGCATCCTTGGGGAGCAGTTCATCGAGCAGGGCGAGCATCTCTTGGGTCATATTTTGACCAACCAACAGTCCCCGCACTCGGATCAAATGAGCAATGGGATCATCGAGCGCTTGAAAAGAAAGCTTCAAGTGCCGCAGCGCTTCGGCCTGGTTCTTTTTGGACAAACGCCATCGTGCTGTCCAAAAGTGCGCTTCGGTGAAGTGTTCATCCAGGTTCAAGGCTTCTTTCAGCGACTGCTCGGCCTCCGCGGCATTGGATGCTTCGCCCTCGTCATCAAGCATCCACTTCACCAGGCACCGGCCGATGTTGGCGTGGGCGTCGGGAAGACTGGAGCGAATTTCCTTTTGCGTGCGGAAGGCACGCAGAGCTTCGTTGTACTTTTCCGGGATATTGATGCGCAGCGGCTTCCAGGCCAAGGCTTCGTAAGCGTTGCCCAAGGCTTGCCAGGCGAGATCGAAATCCCGTGAAAACTCCGTGGCTCGGCGCGCATCAACCACCGCTTTGTCGAAGGCTTCACGCCGCTTGCTGATATCCTCGATCTCGTAATATCCCAGGAGGAGATGAGCGGCGCTGCGATTGGTCAGATAAATCGCCAGGTTTTCATCGCCAGCGCCGGATTCGGCCTTGCTGACAGCCTGGTCATAAGCTTCTATCGCTTCCAACAAATCTTGAAGGGGGTAAGCCGGCTGTCTTTGTTCGAGTAAAGCAGCCTGGAAGCCAAGCCATTTCAACTGGTCATTGAACCGATGGTAGAGGCTGTATCCTTTCAGATTATATCCGCCAGCATAATCAGGGTCGGCCTTGATGGCCTGAGTCGCATCTTCGAGCAGCGCCTTCTGCAGTTCTTGAAAACCTATGCCAGGCACGCGAATTAAGGCGTTGCCATGACCCGTATAAAATTCGGCCAGGGTGCGATCCGAACGGTGTGGGGCGTAGAAACGAATCGCTTCTTGGAACGCCTGAGCCGATTGACGCATGATGTCCTTGCCAAACAAGCTCGACTCATAGGGATTGTCCAACATCATGCGCCCCTTGGCGGCGTGGAGCAGGGCAATCTTCAGGTCCAAGTTGGCCTCTTGGCCGGGCTTCAGGTCCTTGGCTGCCGCGAGAGCAGGGACGAGCACTTGCTGGTAAAGCTCGTTCATCTTCTTACGCTCTTTACCAATCCGAATCAGATCATGAGCTTGAGCGTACAAGCGGATGGATTCGGTAGCTGAAGGGGCGGTCTTGGCCCGCTCCAGGAGTTCATCCAAGGTCGGTTCCTTGGGCGGTACTTTGATCACGGGGTCCTTGGAGGCGACTTCCGGTTTCGTCGGGTCGGTAATCGTGGGTTTCGTCGCTGGCGGCATCGTGGCCTGGGCTACGCGCGTTGGATCGGGCTGTGTAGGCGTTGCGGAGGTGGGCGTCGCCTTGGTCTCGGACATGGCGGGCTGGGAGCTCGCGCTCGTGGAGACCGTTGGATCGGGCTTGCGCTCCACCTTCGTTGGCTGAGTTAAGAGAGGCGGCGGATCAGGTCGCGTGGGGTCCGCTGCTTTTGTGTCTGCTGGATCGATGGGCTTGGTGTTTTGCGCAACCAGATCCTTGCTCGAGTCGCGTTGGATGTCGCGATTGAGGAAAATCACCCATCCGAGAACGGCGATGAGGGAGATGAGCAGCAGCGTAATCGTCATGATCATCGAGGCAGCTACTTTGTTGCGTCCCACCCACCGCGATAGCCGATCGAGAGCGGTGGAGCCTCGAGCGAGGATGGGTTCCCCGGCCAGGAATCGGGCCAGATCATCAGCCAGTTCCTTCGCGGTGAGATAACGTTGCTGCGGGTCCTTTTCCAGGCACTTGAGGCAAATCACTTCCAAGGGCCGAGGAATGTTCTTTTGAAGGCGGCTCGGGGGAGCCGGGTCTTGGAGGCGAACTTGTTCGAGAGTTTCGAGGGTGGTGGCGCCCTTGAAGGGAGGCTGGCCGACCAGCATTTCGTAAAGAATCGATCCCAGAGAGTAAATGTCGGTGCAAGGTCCGATCAGGCGAATTTTGCCTTCGGCTTGTTCCGGGGCCATGTAGCAGGGCGTGCCCATGATGTCGCCCGTACGGGTCCAACCGCTCGATTCGTCCATGCGTTTGGCCAGGCCAAAATCGCTGATTTTCGGCACGCCGTCGCGGGTGAGCAGGATGTTGGCGGGCTTGATGTCGCGATGGACGATGCCCTGGGCATGGGCGGCTTGCAAAGCGCGAGCCAGTTGCTCGAGCATGGTGGCGGACTGGATGGGGGACAGGTGATGCTCTTTATGAAGCAGATCGGCCAGGCTGCCGCCGTCGACGTATTCGAGTGCGAGATAGGGGTTATCCTCGAACTCCCCGACGTCATAGACAGCGACAATGTTTTCATGATGAAGTCGCGCCACGGCCTGAGCTTCCGCTCGGAAGCGGTCGATTTGTTCATCGCTAGCATGGATGCTGGAAATGATCATCTTCAGAGCGACGAGGCGCTTGAGTCCGGTTTGCCGCGCTTTGTAAACAACACCCATGCCGCCTCGTCCCAACTCCTCGATGATTTCATAACCCATGGCGCTGGCGGATTCGACGAAGTGGAGCGCTGTGTGGGAGCCGGTCTTGGAGAGCTTGCCGGCGCGAATCTGCGAGGAAGGGGACTTGGGGCCATCGCCGGGGTTGCGGCGCGTGTTGGGAGTTACTGATGGATCCGTGTCTTGGCTGGCGCGGGCCGCTTGTTCCTTGGTGAGGAATTCACGGATGGCCCTCTCATGTTCGGGAAACCGTAGCTTCATTTCCTCGACCGTTGGATTTTGTCCGCGGTCGAACCGGTACTTGATTTCACCGGCAAGGAGAATGAGCACGGCCTCGGGATCGCTGCGCAACTTGGGGTTTTGCTGAATGTAGGTTTCCACCAGGACGGTGAGGCCGGCCGCCCAATGGCGCATTTGCTGTTGCCGCAGATCATCGAGCCAAATTTGCCGCTCCGCCTGGGCACGCTCTTCTGCGGAGATGGGCATGTCGCCGAGCATGGACCCGAAGATGTCGGGCTGCTTCGGCTTCTTCCCTCTGGGTGGATTCAGGGGAGACTGTGGATCATGATCCGGCATGGCGCACCCTACCTCCAGGGCTGCTCAAGTTCCGTCTTACTTTCGGCACCACGGGCAGAGCGGTACGGCACATTCACAATACACGAGCACTTGACCGCTGGCAACAAAATGTAGGGATTCGAGTCGAGTGAATTTTCCCGTCATGAAAGCGTTGTGAGAGTCCGCGGGTTGTCCACGCCGGTTGCGACGCGCTCCATCCGCCCCCTCGCTCAAGCGTTCTTATATGCCATTTTCCCTTGGACGAGATGACAGGCTTACGACTCATCAAGAACCTTGGCCATGGAAGGCCGGAACGATTCCGCATCCAATTGTCGTCCAGTGATCAGCCGAAGGTAGAGTTGGGCGTATTGCAGCAGAATTTCATGAGGAGAAACCACGGGGCATCCCCGCATCACCGCTTCATGGTGAAACCCCGTGAGGTTAGGGAAGGAGCGCAGATCGACGACCGTCGTGGTCGATTTTAAAATATTGGGATGGACGTCTTTCTCGCGCAAGTGAAGGTTCTTCTCTTCCATGCCTTCCGTGTCTGCTTCCCCGCAAAGCAGCAGCAGGTCATGGGCCGTTGAGTAGATCGCTTCAAATGGGACAAAACGACACTTATTGTCTTCAGCGATGGCATGGGCCACGTCGCGATTCATGCTGGCGACAATGGGCACGCCTTCGCGTTTGCGCACGGCCCAGGCCAACATGCGCGCCGTTTGATCGGAGCCGACAATGAGCGTCAGCCGACCCTTCAGGGGTTTGTCGCTGGGCTTCTTTCTGGCGATGAAGGCTTCGATGGCGCCCATCGCGGCGCGACTATATAGATAGTAAGCTTGCCACAGTTTCTCCTCGTTCAGACCCAAGTAGTCGGTCTGGCGATATTTTTCCGCCATGGGGTCCGCCTGTCCGGCGATCTCGTAAAGCTGTCGCTGAAAGGGCGGTGCGACGACGACCCCTTGCACTTTGACCGCTTCCAGAATTTTGCGAAAGGTGTTGAGATAACCCACGTTGAGAGGCAGACAACGCAAGGCTACGCCGGTTTTGGCCAGGCCGTCGTTGAGCATGGCCGTCAGGGCGATCATGTCGGGTGTGAAGCCCGTGACGCCGATGAAGCGCATGCCCTTGCCGATGGCGTCAAGGTGATAGATGTCTCGTAGTTCTCGGACGGAGGGCTGTCCCGGATAGGCTTCCAAGCCTTTTTCCAATGCGGCATACACCCAAGGCGCACCGAAACGCTGTCCCAAGACGGTGAGCATTAGACCGGGTTTGCCGATGCCGACGACGACCGTCGGGACGGTGGCTTTGGCGACGATTTGCACCAAGGGCCAGGCTTCCTCGGGCGTTTCCGCCCGGGTCATGAGCTTGACCACGTCGGGCTGCTTTTCACAAGCCCGGGCGTAAATCTCATCGATCTCGTTCGGGGTTTCGTTGAGGTTGGTGTAGGTGATTACGCGTTTGGAGCCGGGGAAAGGGCGGATTTGGTCGGCAACGTCTAATTCGATTTCGACATAGTCCGCCTGATCGATGATCCCTTGCCGGAGAAGCGTGAGGCGTTCATGCTCGGACCCGGTCCAATCGCCGCCGTCTTGGACTCGGCGGCAACTCAAGATGACCGGTTTGGCCTTGCGTTTGAGAAACTCCTTGAGATCAACCGCTTTTTCAAAGCGGTCCAGACGTATTTCCATCAGATCGCATTGCGGGGCGGCATTGAGCATGTCCACCAATGCGAACCGTCGCGATTCTTGCACAATGGAAATGCAGATCATGGTCGACATCCAGAACGGTCGTGGCTCGCCGAATGACTGGCGGTGGCATCTTCGTAACAGGCGGCCCGTCAAGGCACAGCTTGGCGAGCCGATGAACCGGCGCTTACGGAATTAGCCTGTTTTCACCGGGCCGTGGTCATCGCAATGATTGCCATGCGGATGATGCAAGTGTCCCTGGACGATGTAATCCACGTGATTCCCATGCGGCACGGCTTCATGGCCGCATTGGGGGCCGTGCTGATGGGACGCATCATGTTCGCCGCATTGATGTTGCGGTGTGCATTGATCGGGATTCGTGGCATTCACGTCCAATCGATGTTCCTCGACCTGATTTCCATTTGGATGGTGCATATGGCCATCATGTAAATAGTCCGTGTGTTCATTGTGTTGAATCGGCGTATGGCCGCATTGCGGGCCGTGTTGATGGTCGTGATTGGCATGGGATGGGGTCATGTGATCGTGACTCCTCGTACAAAGTATAAACGGAACGCACCAGAAAGGTCGTCGGACCTGATGCCAAGGGTTCAGAATACCCTCATTTGATCAACAGGACCGATGTAGAGTCATTTAACCCCGAAATGGGGATGAACGCAAGCAAGACCCGTTCGTGGTCGAGGGATTTTATGCCCGCCAATTCGTCATTGGCGCAACGTCGCTTCCATGGCCTTTCGCCAAACAGGGGGAATGGTTCGCTTGGTGGCGAGGAGGATTTCGAGTATGGCTCGACGATCCGGTGGCGAGAGATGGGCAAACTCCGGGGAACGATCTTGGCCTGACAGGATCTCATTCATGCGGCGATAGACATAATCCAACATCGGCTCAGGCAGGGCGTCAAAGGCTTCCGAATAGATCAAGTAACTGCATGGATATTTGAACAGCCGCCTTTGTAGATCCAAATCCCTGAGCGAACGTCCAAGATCATCACGCGGACCGGCGGCGGGAAAATGGCGGGCGAACGCGGACGTCCCCTGGATCGGCTCGCCCAATGGCGTTTCTTTCACGAAAAAGAGATATTTTACCAAGGGTTCACCCGCGGCACGCAGGCGGCTGTTCGTGCTTTCGAATTCATGATGGGCTGGCAATTTTAACTCGCGTCGCAGTTCGCTGGCTTCATGCAAGGCGCGCCTGGTTTGCAAGTTGGCACGGGTAAGGCGATTGTGCATTTCCGTTTGATGTTCGAAGACCATCAAGGCCACCACGTCGCTCTGCGGCGTCAGGTGTTGACGCACGTCGAAGAATTCATCCAACTTGGCGCGATGACTGCTGGGTTTTAGATCGGACGCATCGACGCGGCGTTTATCTTCGACGATCAGATTCCCCATGTGCCATTGCTGGCCGCTGGTGCCGGTGACGTACCAACCGCCCCAGCGTTGCTTCCAGGGGCTGGACTGATCGGTACGAAACGTGGCGGTGGACAGGATCGGATGACCCTGCGAATCGGGATAGACGGATCGGACCAAGTGGCCGGGATACCCTTGCAAGGCGGAAGAACCATGACAGATCAAGCAAGAATCCCATTGCCTGCGGAAGACCGGTTTGGGCTGGTCTTGTTGATCCAAGGTGTAAAACACCGTGCCGAGCATCGGATCGACGGCGGAAAACTCCATGACGTCCCCTTGATGGCAATAGCCGACGTAGACCTCATCGTTGAAGTAAAGAGCCCGTGGTGTTTTGGGGCCGATGCGATGGCGCTGCAGGCTGGTTTTGGAGAAGACCAACATTTGCGAGGAGGGATCGACTCCCAAGGCTTTGAGCACCGAGGGCAAGTAACCGCGTTGCGGATCATAGGACAACGTTAAGGTGCCAGCATTGATGCGCTCTTGGAGCCGGCTGATAAGATTGCGCGGCGTCGATTCGGAATAGCGAATCGGTTCTGCTTCGAGATCATCGCCTTGCAGCGAGCCAAGCGAGGCCGCTAAGATAAGGAGGCATGCTCCAAGCTGGATCGCCCTGAGCGATCGGGGAGCCAAGCCGTTGGGATGGATTGAAGTCATGAGGAAATCCTTGAACATGCTAGTAATACCCTGAAATCGAGTCGACTTGATCGGCGCGAGACCTCATTCACTGTTCATGCCATGAGTCAGAAAGCATCCTATGAGCCATCAGCCAAATTGGGACGCATCGACGACGGAAGAGACGATTCACCTTTCCGATGAAGCGCTGCTTGACGAACGGTGTGCATTTTTGCAGTTGACCTCGGAGGACGTCGAACGTGTCCGAGCACTGAAGCCGATCTTCGAAGCGGTCAACCGGGCTTTTGTCGACCAGTTTTACGCCCACTTGCTGCAATTTTCCGCCACGGCGTTTTTCTTGCGTGATGAACGTTTGGTGGAGCGTTTGAAAGCAGCCCAATTGCAGTATTTTGTGAGTCTCTTTGATGCGCGGATGGATGGCTCGCGGGTGGCCGAGCGGCGCCGCATTGGCGACCGCCATGCTGCCGCGGGCATTGAGCCTGCCTGGTTCTTGGGGGCATTCAATCAATATATCCAACTGGCCTTTCAACAAGTTCGCGACGTTCCCCCCGAGGCTCGGGGCAGCTTCGAAGCGGGGTTGGCCTCGCTGATGAAGCACATTCTGCTGGACATCGGCTTGACCTTGGATTCGTATTATGCACGCTCCACGATGGACCTGCGACAAGCGCTGGCGCTGTACACGCAGTCCAATACGGAACTGCGCGAGTTCGCCCGCATGGCTTCCCATGATCTCAAAACGCCCCTGGCGACGATCTCGGGTTTCTGCGAGGAGTTTATCGATGAGTTTGGCCAAACGGTGCCTGTCGAAGCCCGCCAATTGATCGAGGCCGCCCTGAACCGCACGCGCCACATGAAGGGCATGATCGATGAATTGCTGTCGATGAGCGAAGCCGCGGCGCAACCAAGTCAGCGGCAACGAGTCAAATTGCGCACCTTGGTCGATGAAGTCCTGGAGCGCATCCGCCTGGATTTCGACACGGAGCCGATTCAGTTTGAAATTCAAGAAACCATGCCCGATCTGCTTACCCACCCGGCTCGTCTGCGTGAAGTGCTGTATCACCTCATCTCGAATGCCGTGAAATTCATGGATAAAAGCCCTGGTCGAATCTGGGTCTCGGCCCATGGCGAGGGGCAGCAGGTGCAGTTGGCCGTTGGGGACAACGGCCCGGGGATCAGCGACGCCGACCAGCAGCGCATTTTCGCGCCTTTCCGACGACTCAAACAGCACGAACATTTGCCGGGCCACGGGTTGGGACTTTACATGGTGCGGCAAATCGTCGAGGAGCAAGGGGGGCGCATTTGGTGCACGTCGCGACTGCAGGAGGGAACCGCCTTTCATATCATTTTGCCTCAATGATTGGACCACTCCGTGTTTTTCAGACCATGTTTCTCCAACAAGCGATAGAGCTTGCGCCGGCTGATGCCCAGATCAGCGGCAGCATGCACCTTGTTCCCATGGTGTTGTTTCAAGACACGGACAAGGATCTGCCTTTCATTCTCCTCGAATCGATTGGCCGGCGACGAAACGGGGGGCGTCGAACCGTCCAGATCGGCGAGGGATTGGGCGTTGGCCACGTGGTCGGGTAGATCCATCAACTCGATGCGCTGCCCCTCGGCGAGAATCTTGGCTCGAGCGATGACGTTGCTGAGTTCCCGGACGTTGCCAGGCCAGGCATAGCGCGTGAGCGCATCCATCGCTTGCGGCGACACCGCGGCGGGGCCATCCGGGCTGAGCTTAAGGAAATGTTCGACAAGCAAGGGAATGTCTTCGCGTCGTTCTCGTAGAGGAGGCACGACAATGGGCACGACGTTCAGCCGATAATAGAGGTCATCGCGAAAACGTTTTTCCTCGACGGCCTTGGCCAGATCGCGATTCGTGGCCGCGATGATGCGAACGTCGGTTTTAATCTCCTTGACCGCTCCCACGCGGCGAATGCGGCCATCTTCAAGAACGCGGAGCAGTTTGGCTTGCAAGGTGGGAGAAAGCTCTCCGACCTCATCAATAAACAACGTACCGGCATTGGCCACTTCAAATAATCCGGGCTTGGCGGACTGGGCGGAGGTGAAGGCGCCCTTTTCATGGCCAAACAATTCGCTTTCCAGCAAGCTGTCCTGCAGCGCGGCACAATTAACGGTGACCAGGGGTTGTTCCGAACGCGGGCTGCTTTGATGGATGGCGCGCGCGACCAACTCCTTGCCCGTGCCGCTCTCGCCCAGGATTAGCACGGCATTGGCAGTCGGTGCAACGCGTTGAATCATGTGCATGACTTGCCGCAGGCCGGAGGAATGGCCTATCAACTGAACCGCGGGTGTTTGCTTGCGCAGGACCGCTTTCAGATTGCGGTTTTCCCTGGCCAGGCGAGCTTTCTCCGCCGCTCGTTGAACGTGCATTTCCAACTCGGCCAGTTCGCAGGGCTTGGTCAAATAATCGTAGGCGCCCAGCTTCATCGCTCGAACCGCCGTCTCCAGTGTGGCCTGGCCCGTCAGCATGATCACTTGCGTCTCTGGGGCTAATTTTTTGATTTGGGCCAAGGCCGTGACGCCATCCATCTCGGGCATGGAGATGTCGAGAACGATGACGTCGAAGGATTGTCGTTCGATCCAGCTCAAAGCTTCGAGAGGCGATCCCGAATGGTTCACCTCATGGCCGCGGCGCAGAAACCGCCGCGCCACGATGCCGCGAAAGTCATCATCATCGTCGATGAGAAGGAGGTTCAGCGGCGGCGAGCCTGAAACGGGAAGCGCTTCCCTCGGTCCAGCCGGTTCAACGGCTGGCGTCGAAGCGATTTCCGTTTCTGGCTTGGGACTGACCATGACCGTGCTTTCCGGTTGAAGGAAAAAGTGCCATCCCCTCCCGCCATCACGCTCGGGAGGGGACGCGGCGGCGAGTCATCTGCTCCTTTCCTATACTTTATCAGATCAGGCACGATCGATGAACCTGTGATCATGGCGGGATGCGGAGACCAACGCCGACCGGGTTTACTTGACTTTAATCACGCCCAGGTCGGTCACGCCATTGGGGGTGACATCGATCATTTGTCCATTCTTGTCGGGAAAGTAACCTGCGACCTCATGCCAGAAGACCAATTGACGTTTGCCGGCTGGAGCGAGCTTGATTTCAAAGCGCCCTTCCGCGTCGGTGATGGCGAAATAAGGATGCTTGAAGACCCAAACGTACCCTTTCATCCAGGGATGCGCGCCGCAGCTAATAGTGACGGGGCCAGGTTCGTAGTTCAGATTGAAGGCGTAGGAACCCCCCGCCGGCGTCGTGACGTTGGCCGTGTTGCTCAACCCCGACAAAATGACGTTGTGCGGGATTGGGGCGGGATTCTTGGCGAGCAGCTTTTGTCCTTCTCTTAAGGCCAGGACATGAGGTGAGAACATACAAAGAGGTTGATCCAGCAAGGCGGGTTCGCTGGGGACGGCCTTGAGAGTGTCATGAACCGGCAAGGGTTGACCCCGCGCTGGCTTGAGAAAAACGGCCGCCCACTTAACCCCCTTGGTTTTGGCGTCGACCGTCCAGGCTTCACTCATGAGCGGCCCCTTGGCGAGGCAGTGATCCGTGTCCTTGTCGACCTTGAGTTGTTCCGGGGTGGGAGGAGTGCCATCATACACAATTTGGCCCTTGATCGTGCCCCAGCCATCCGCCATGGGCATGGTTGCTTGCAGCGGCATCAGACTCACGGCAAGGATGACTCCCGTCACTCCCAAGACATGTCCCATCCGTCTTATTGCGGTTCGTAACATGATCGGCCCCTCACTTTCAATGTTGCTGAATGAAACCATCTCAAGCCATACACCTTTGTTCTGCTGAAATGAATATTGCAGTTTCCATGCCAATCCTTGACCAGGTCACAATGTGACCTCTTACGAATCCATCAGACCGATTTGTTTTGGCGACATCCGATCCATTGGTTAGCCCAACCGATGAGTCAAAGCCCACGTCCAGTGTGCGGAACCCGCACAGGAACTGTGCGGTTTGGACCGATGGGTCGAAGTGGCGCAGGGCAGAACAAAGAAAACGAATTCCTTTTCCAGATGATTGCGAGCGACGGCATTGTTGAGAATTGGCATCCTCTTTGCAATGGTTGAATCCGTTATTTTGAACTCGCATCGGCCCCGTGGAGAAATGCCATGACACAACCCATCAAGACTGGACTAGTCATCCTGGGGATCGGGATTGGATGCGCCTGTGGCATGATGGCCTGGACGAAGGCCGGTGCGTCCGTGGAAGTGATCGTTCATCCATCGTCGGCGGCCTCGGCCACGCAACCAGACACTCCTTCTCCCCTGTTGGAAATGGGGAAAGCCCTTTTCACTCGCCATTGTGCGGCGTGTCACGGAGATGCTGGAGATGGATTGGGAATTGCGGCGCAGTTTCTTTACCCCAAGCCGCGCAACTTCCAGGAAGGCAAATACCGCGTCATCTCCACGGTCAATCGCATCCCAACCGATGACGACTTGATGCAGGTGATCCGGCGCGGCATGCCCGGCTCGGCGATGACGGCGTTTGGCCACTTGTCAGAACCGGAGCTGAACTCGCTAGTGCAGTATGTGCGCTGGCTTTCTCGAGCAGGCATCGAAAAACGGTTGAGGAAAGCGTATGAGGACTCTGGCGATGATGTGGATGAGGAACATATCAAAAAGGAAGCCCTGCGGCAAACGACGCCGGGGGACCTCTTGACGCTTCCTGGCCAATTGCCCTCGGAGGATCAGGCGAGCGTGATGAGGGGCAGGGAACTGTACATGACCCATTGTGCGACTTGTCATGGAGAAACAGGGCGGGGCGAAGGCGGCAAAGATCAGAGGGATGACGATGGCACGCCCACCCGTCCCCGCGATTTTACACAGGGCATCTTTAAAGGCGGGCGGGACGTGGCCTCCCTGTTTCGTCGCACTTACATCGGCATGCCCGGCACGCCCATGCCCGGCAGCCCGCATATGAAGCCGGCGGAAATCGCCGACATGGTGCATTTCATCCGCTCCCTGGCGCCGGAAGAGACCCAAGCCAAGGTCGAATTCAAGCGGCAGCAATTGGCGGCCCGCCGCGTGGACCGCTTGGAAGGTGCCGATTGGAATAGCGTTGGGTCGACTTTCATTGTCACGGCTCCCCTCTGGTGGCGGGAATGGAAAAACCCCGAACTTCAGGTGCAAGCGCTGCATGACGGCCAGCAGTTGGCCATCCGCTTGACGTGGAAGGATGATTCGAAAAACGACGTGATTCTGCGGCCCGAGGACTATGAGGACCAGGCTTCCGTTCAAATCTTCGATGGCAAGCAAGAACCGTTCATTGGCATGGGGGCACACGGTTTTGGCGTGGTCGACATCTGGCTGTGGAAAGCCAGCCAGGCCGTGGATCAAACCAAGGCGAAGCACATCCTCGATGATTATCCATTTGACCTGCCGCTTTATTTCGAGTTGTTGAAGCGCTTGCCCAAGTCGGATCGTCCGCCGCCTAATTTTTATACAGCCAGGGCTGCGAACAACCAAAACAGCGCCTCCGAGGCTGGACAAAGCGCGAGCCATCTGATGGCGTCGGGTCTGGGCAGCACCACGTTCCGCCCCCGAGGTTCTCAGTGGGTCAAGGCTGAAGCTCAATATCAGACGGGGCAATGGTCGGTCACGTTTGTGCGTCCCTTGGCCCTGAAACCAAATGAAGGCGTGAGCTTAAACTCGGGTAAGAAGTGCTTCATTGCCTTCTCGATCTGGGATGGAGCGGCCCGGGATCGCAATGGTCAAAAGCAAATCTCCATTTGGCATGAATTGACGGTGGAGTAGTCGGACGCCTCGATGTTACTCTCCGGGAGGAGCACGTTATGAATCGCCGCGACTTCCTAACGGCCAGTTTGACCTTGACCTCGCAATCGTTGATGCTGCCTAAGTTGTATGGCTTGCAGCCAGTGAACGTGGCCAATCCGCTCGGAGTCTATCCGAATCGGGGCTGGGAGGAAACCTACCGCGATCAATACCGTTATGATCGTTCCTTCTCATGGGTCTGCGCGCCGAACGACACGCACAATTGCCGCATGATCGCCTACGTTCGCAATGGCATCGTGCTCCGTTCCGAGCAGCAATATGAAAGCGGGAAGATCAAGGATCTTTACGGCCACTGCGACACGGAACATTGGAATCCGCGCGGCTGTGCGAAGGGTTTCTCGCAGCAGCGGCGGTTGTATGGGCCGTACCGCTTGCGATGGCCCCTGATCCGCAAGGGATGGAAGGAATGGGCGGACGCCGGTTTCCCTTCGCTTTCCGATGATCCATCGTTGCGCGACAAGTACCGCTTCAACAGCCGGGGCACGGACACGTTTGTTCGCGTCTCCTGGGAGGACATGTATCGGTATCATGCGAAAGCGGCCGTGGCCATCGCCAAGACGTATAGCGGCCCGGAGGGTGTGCGCCGCTTCAAGGCGGATGGTTATGAACCGGAGATGATCGACGAGTGCCATGGCGCGGGCACCAGGACGTTCAAGCTGCGCGGCGGCATGGGACTGCTGGGCGTCATTGGCAAGTATGGCATGTATCGTTGGGCCAACATGCTCGCCCTGCTTGATCAAAACGTGCGCAAGGTCGATCCCAAGGACGCTCAAGGCGGGCGGCTTTGGTCAAATTACACCTGGCATGGCGATCAGGCCCCGGGCCATCCCTTTGTCCATGGCCTGCAAACGTCCGATTGCGATTTCAACGACATGCGCCATGCCAAGCTGCATATTCAATGCGGCAAGAACCTGGTCGAGAACAAGATGCCCGACAACCATTGGTTCAACGAACTGATGGAGCGCGGCGGCAAGATCGTGGTCATCACGCCTGAATACGGACCTCCCGCCACCAAGGCCAACTATTGGATTCAGGTGCGTCCCGGTTGCACGGACACGGCTTTGTTCTTGGGCGTTACCAAACACATGATCGACCAGGGTTGGTACAAGGCCGACTTCGTCAAAGCCTATACCGATTTCCCGCTGCTCATCCGCACCGACACCCTCAAGCGGCTGCGCGCTAGCGACGTGATTCAAGGTTACCAACCCGGCCTGGAGAAAACCGGACCCTCTTACGCCTACCAACATCTCACCGACGAGCAATACGCCAAGATCGGCGATTTCATGATCTATGACGAGAAGCAAAAGGCTTTGCGCCCCTTGACTCGGGATCAGATGGGTGAACGTTTGGCGCAGGCTGGCATTGATCCGGCTTTGTCCTATCGGGGCAAGATCAAATTGGTGGATGGCAGTGAAGTTGAAGTCATGACCTTGTGGGACGCCTATCAGATCAATCTGAAGGACTACGATCTCGAGACGGTTTCGCAGATCACCGGCTCTCGGCAAGACTTGATCGCGCAACTGGCGCGCGATATTTGGGAGACCACTGAGCGGGGGCACGCCGTGGCCATCCACGTGGGCGAGGGGATCAACCATTGGTTCCACGCCACGCTGGCCAATCGCGCTCAGTACCTTCCCCTCATGCTGACCGGTCAGTTGGGCCGGCCGGGCGCGGGCTGTTTCACCTGGGCGGGGAATTACAAAGCAGCCCTGTTCCAAGGTTCGGGCGACTTGCCGGGCTTTCTGGGCTGGATCGCGGAAGACCCCTTCCATCCCAATCTCGATCCGAAGGCCGATGGCAAGGCAGTCAAGGTCAAGAAATATTCCAAGGACGAGGAGCCAGCCTATTGGAATCATGGCGAGCGGCCCCTGGTCGTGAACACGCCGAAGTATGGCCGCAAGTGCTTCACCGGCCAGACCCACATGCCCACGCCGACGAAGTTCCTGTGGTTCACCAACGTCAATCTGTTCAACAACGCCAAGCATGCCTATGACATGTTCTTCGTGGTCAATCCGAAGATCGATTGCATCATCGCGCAGGATTGCGAGATGACCAGTTCCTGCGAGTACGCCGATCTGGTCTACCCCGTCAATACTTGGATGGAGTTTCAGAACCTGGAGATCACCGCCTCCTGTTCCAATCCCTTCCTGAACATATGGAAAGGGGGAATTCCTCCCGTCCATGATACGCGGGATGATTCCTTGATCTTGGCCGAGGCCGCCGAGGCGCTGACCAAGGAAACGGGCGACCGGCGCTTTGCGGACTACTGGCATTTCCTGGTGAAAGACCGCCAGGATGGAGCGAAAGTCTATATCCAGCGGTTGCTCGATGCCTCGACGACGACGCGCGGCTATACCGTGGACGATATCATGGCCGGCAAGTACGGCGAATCTGGCGTGGCCCTTATGCTCTTCCGCACCTATCCGCGCATTCCGTTCTATGAGAACTTGCACGACGGGGTGCCGTTCTGGACCGATACGGGGCGGCTGAACAGTTATTGTGATATTCCCGAAGCGATCCTGCATGGCGAAAACTTCATCGTCCATCGCGAGGGGCCGGAAGCAACGCCTTATTTGCCTAACGTTATCGTGAGCACGAACCCGCTGATCCGCCCCGATGACTTCGGCATCCCCCGCGACGCGATGCATTGGGACGAGAGGACCATTCGCAACGTCAAACTGCCCTGGCAGGAAGTGAAGCAGACCAAGAATCCCTTGTGGGAAGCGGGATATCGCTATTTCCTGTTGACGCCGAAGACCCGGCACCGCGTTCACTCTTCGTGGTCGACGGTCGATTGGCACATCATCTGGGATTCGAACCATGGCGATCCCTTCCGGACCGACAAGCGTCTGCCCGGTTATGGCGATCACCAGATGCACGTGAATCCGGATGACGCCAAGGACTTGGGGTTGAAGAACGGGGATTATGCCTATGTGGACTCCAATCCCGCGGACCGGCCCTTCCGGGGTTGGCAGCAGGATCCGGCGCGGGCCAAGGTGGCCCGGTTGATGCTGCGGGTGATTTATAATCCGAGTTATCCGCGCGGCGTCGTGATGATCAAGCATGCCCCCTTCATCGCCACGGAAAAAACGGTGCATGCCCATGAAAACAGCCCCGACGGTCGAGCGCGGTCGGCGGACACGGGCTACCAGGCCAACTTGCGCTACGGCGCCCAGCAATCGTGCACCCGCAATTGGCTCATGCCTATGCACCAGACCGACACGTTGTTTCACAAGGCCAAGGTGAAAATGGCCTTTATGTTCGGCGGCGAGGCCGACAATCACGCCATCAACACCGTCCCCAAGGAAACGCTGGTTCGCATCGTCAAGGCCGAGGATGGCGGCTTGGGCGGCAAAGGTTCGTGGGAAGTCGCGGAAACGCCCTTCACGCCGGGCAATGACGCTCCCTTGAATCTGCAGTATCTCAGCGGCGGCTTCATCAAAATCCGTGGTTAATCTTTAAGGCGGCAGGCCATGCAAGCTTCCTCTGAATCATGGGTCCCCAAGGTGCATCCCCTCGAGCGTGAAATGTTCCCCGAGGACCCCATGGAATTGATGGCCAACGCGGCCATGGGCGATCCGGGGTACATGCTGCAATGCATGGTCGAAGAGTACCTTTGGATGGGCTGGCCCCCCGAGCAGCTTTTTGGACTGTTCGAGGACCCTCAATATCCGATGCTTCAGGATTTGCTGCAGCGTTTCGGTTCCGAACAAGTCCGTCGGGCCATAGACGAATTGGATCGCCAGATGGGGGGCATCCGCGTCACGGCGATCGTGGATGAAACGCCCGACCCGGACCTGATCGAGGAAGACGACGACATGGGTTTGATACAACTTTCGCTGCGGCGGCGGGAAATCTTGGGTGAACCTCTCTCGTGAAAGGAACTTGCCATGGCAATGGTCTATAACTGGCAACTTGGCCGGCCGATGAGCTACCCCTACGAGGAGAAGCATCCGCAATGGCAATTCGCCTTTGTGTTCAACATCAATCGTTGTATTGCCTGTCAGACGTGCACGATGGCGTGCAAAAGCACGTGGACGTTTGCCAAAGGGCAAGAATCGATGTGGTGGAACAACGTCGAAACGAAGCCCTTCGGCGGCTACCCGAGAAACTGGGACGCCAAGCTGTTGTCGATGCTGGAAGGGGTTAATCCGGGCCAGCAATCGTGGGATGCCGCCGCCAAGAACGGCCGGGAAAAACCCTATGGGGAATTCACCGGCATGACCATCTTCGACGCGGCTAAAAAATACGTCGGACCGGAAGGTCCGCAGGCGGTTCTGGGTTATCAGCCCACGGAAGCGGAATGGCGGACGCCCAATTTGCATGAGGATGCCGCTCAGGGAATGAAGTATCAGCCCGGCGCCTTCGATCAAACGTCGCAATTGCCCGAACACCGAGTCTGGTTCTTTTACTTGGCTCGCATTTGTAATCATTGCACCTATCCCGGCTGTTTGGGAGCCTGCCCCCGCCAAGCCATCTACAAGCGGCCCGAGGACGGCATCGTTCTCATCGACCAGGAGCGGTGCCGCGGTTACCGCAAATGCGTCGAGGGCTGTCCCTACAAAAAGGTGATGTTCCGGCCGAACACCCGCACCAGTGAAAAGTGCGTCGGTTGCTATCCCCGCATCGAAGGCAAGGATCCCGAACTCAGTCCCAATGGCGAACCGGTCGAAACCCGCTGCATGTCCGTGTGCGTCGGCAAGATTCGCATGCAGGGACTGGTCAAGATCGGCGACGATGGGAAATGGGCCAATGATCCCGAAAACCCGCTCTGCTATCTCATCCGCGAACGGCAGGTGGCGTTGCCGCTCTATCCGCAATTCGGCACGGAGCCCAACGGCTTCTACATCCCGCCCCGTTGGGTCCCGCGGGGATATCTGCAGCAAATGTTCGGTCCCGGCGTCGACCGGGCGATCGAACAGTATTGCTGCCCGGACCGGGAACTGCTGGCGGTCTTGCAGCTCTTCCGAGCACAGCGGCAAATTCTGTTCAAATTCAAGATCGAAAAGGGCCCCAAGGTGGCGGAAGTACCGATCAAGATGCCGAATGGGCAAATCAAGGTGCAGCATCTTTATAACGACACCGTCATGGGCTTCAACAAATTCGGCAAGGAAGTCGTGCGCGTGACGATCGATGAACCCATCCACAAACGCCCGTTCGCCAAGCATGCGAACTCGATCTAGGAGGCGGATCATGGTTGCGAACATCTCTCTGCCATTGGCTCGCGAGGGCATCTACCGATTCCTGGCATCGGCCTTGACGGATCCGCGTCATCCCTCGCGCATCGATTTCTTCAACCCCGAATCGCTGTATTACCTTCAAGCCGCCGCGGAACTGCTCCGCTTGGAATCGGCGGCGTTCACCGATCAATTGGGGTTCGGTGAAATCGGCCCCGAACGGCTCAACTTCCGCACGCTATGGACGTTGTTTCACGATCTTTCCTTCGAAGAATGGCGGACCGAATACGAACGCGTCTTTGGGTTGATGAGTTGCCGGGAATGTCCGCCTTTTGAGACCGAGTTTCAGCCGAATAACGAACCGTTCTTTCGGACGCAGCAGTTAGCCGACATCGCGGGGTTTTACCATGCCTTTGGCGTGCAGGCTCCCGCGAACGCCTCGGAACGGCCGGACCATTTGACTCTCGAACTGGAATTCATGGCCTTGCTGCTTATGAAAGAGCGTTTGGCCAGCGCAGATGATCTGGGGCGGTCGCGGGGTTGGCTGTGCGCGGAAGCGGCCAAGTCCTTTTTTGAAGCCCATCTGGCATGGTGGGTGCCCTCTTTCGCCAAAGGTTTGCGATTTAAAGCGGGAGAAGGGTATTATGCCGAATTGGCCCAAGTCTTGGCCTCGTTCGTCACCTTCGAACGCAGATGGTTCGGCTTGGAAGCACCCCAAGCTCCCATGCAGCCCACGCCCGATTTGGAAGCCGACGCGGGCTTGGACTGCGCAGGGTGCGCGGAGCAGCGTCGTGCGTGATTGCGAACGGCAACCCTCAAGGCATCTTGGCGATGCCCCGGCCATGAAGGAGAAGAGACATGCAAGCGACTCAGATTCTGATGCAGGAACACCGCGTCATTGAGCAGGTCCTGGATTGCCTGGAAGCCTTGGTGCACAGGACGCAAACCGCCGGCCGGCTGGAAGCGGATCGCGCCGACCAAATCGTGGATTTTCTGAAAGCCTTCGCGGACCGATGCCACCATGGCAAGGAGGAGGATCATCTCTTCCCTTGGCTGGAGCAGCGCGGCTTCTCCCGCCAAATGGGGCCGACGGGTGTGATGCTCCGCGAACACACGCTGGGTCGTCACTATATCCAACAAATGAGCGGGGCCATTCCCGGAGCGGGGCAGGGCATCGACAGCGACGTTCAATCCTTTTGCCATCATGCCAAAGCCTATGTCCAACTGCTGCGCGAACATATCCACAAGGAAGATCATTGCCTGTTCGCCATGGCGGATCAGGTGGCCACGGCGGAGGATGATCAGCAATTGCTCGAGGCCTATGCGCGCGTGGAGGCAGACGACATTGGGACCGGCGTGCATGAAAAATACCTGGCCTTGGCCGAGGAGTTGGCCCAGCATTTCCAAGTGCGGGATCGGGTGAGCGAAATCGCCAAGACCGGGGCATGCGGGTGTGGACATTCCCATGGAGGGGTTGTAAGCTAGGGACCAACACGGATCGTCCACGATCGCAAGGAGTCCCATCATGTCCGAACCCGCTGGCCCTCCTCCCACGTATTTCGCCTTTATCGAGCGTTATCCGCAATTGGGCGAGGCATGGGACAAAATTCACGAGGCCGAACGGCAAGGCCCGCTGGACGAGCATGCGATTCGCCTGGTTAAACTCGCCATCGCCATCGGTTCCATGAAGGAGGGGGCCGTGCATGCCGGCATTCGCAAAGCCTTGGCGGCGGGCGTGCCTCCTGCCGCCATCGAGCAACTGGTGGCCCTCTCAGCCAGCACGATCGGCTTGCCCTCGGCTGTGGCCATCTTTTCTTGGATGCGCGACCACGGACTCCTTCAAACCAAATAACAGGGACGATATCCCTGCTACGATATTGCAATCAACATCACAGCCTTTGCAGATGACCATCATCGATTTTGATGGACTTTTGCCCCTGGGCATGAATGAGCTGTCGATCAGGTGATCAAACGATCTAGCATCAAAGTTACCTGCCATTCTTGAGCTAGAGACGGCTCTTCGTCTTCGTAAGTTTGCTTTTGACTCTGCATTTCAAGCGTGGTGAACTAGGGGCGATTCAACAAGATATCTTTGCCCTGATTCATTCATGAAGCTGTTCATCAATTATCGACGAAAAGATACCGACGATCTGGCGGGTCGTCTCTATGATCGGTTAGTCGTGGAATTCGGCAGTGAGAATCTGTTCAAAGACTTGGATTCCATTCGACCAGGCCAAAAATGGAAACGGGTCCTTGAGCAGTCCGTATCGAAGAGTGACATTGTATTAGCGCTGATCGGCAAACAGTGGACGAGTTGCGTCGATCAGAAGTCGGGTCAGCCGCGCATCATGAATGACGATGATTGGGTGCGCTACGAGTTGGAAGCAGCCAATCGCAACAAACGCTTGGTGATGTCCATCATCGTGAAAAACGCGCCTTTTCCGCGCCTCGATCAAATCCCAGCGTCATTGCATTGGCTATTGGACATCCATGTCACCGAAGTCAGAGGAGACCCCTATTTCAAGGAAGACGTCAATCGGTTGATCCTAGAAATCAAAAGAATACGGGATCGACTCGAAGAACGGCTGCGCTTGGAGGAAAAGGCCCGACAGGAAGAAAAAGTCTGACAAGATGAGTTAGCCCGTTTGGCTCATCCTGGCATGCCTGTTCAAGGCGACGCAAGCAGTTCTGTGGTTTGCCCAGGGTGCAAGCGGTTCAATCCGCGAGATGCACAATTCTGCGACTCCTGCGGCGCAGCCTTGTGGCAGAACTGCCCGCAATGTTCCTTCCTCATCGCGGCGGGAGTGCGCTTTTGTTCCAAGTGCGGAACGGACATTCCCAAAGCGCGCGTTAAGTCGATCCACCATTACCACGAAAAGAAGCTGAAAGCCGTTGTCGCATTGATGGCTCAAGGTGCCTACAAGCAAGCGGCACTTTTGCTTGAATCGCTGCGCCATGCGTTTCCTGCGGATGCGCAGATTGCGGAATTAGGGCAAAAATGCAAAGTCGTCATGGAGCGCGCGAATCTCCTCCTGGGCAACGACGTGCGTGAATTGCTGGCGCAAAGAAAACTGATCTCCTTGGAGCGCGAGATCGCATGGCTCGAAGCCCAGCGGATACAAGTGGCCAAGCTAATGCCGATCAGCAAGGCCGTGCGGCAGAAAATTGCCGCCGCCAATGCGTTGTATGCCCGGGCCAAAGCCGAGTTTTCAGCCGGCCATTTGAAGAATGCGAACCGCTTTGCCCGCAGCGTGCTGGTGGCCGTGGCCGATCACGAAGGCGCCTTGGAGCTGGTTCGCTCGACGGGCGATGTGACGGAACGGGTCGCTCAATTAGAAGAAATCGTTCGGCGGCGGAATTGGGTGAAAGCCGATCATGTCTTGAAGGACATCGATGAATCCTTCTTGGCCGATCCGCGGATGGCCAAAATCCGCGCTCGTGTTCAGGAGGAAATCGGTAAAATTTACTCCTTTGTATGGATCTTGCGCATCATCATCCTGATCGTAATCTTGTCAGGACTGATCGTTGCGCTGTATTACCCACCATTCGCCGAAGCGCGGTCGCGTCAAGGGTTGCTGCAGTTTATTGGTGTACCGATCATTATTTGGGGATGTGGCTCGATCATTTTGCTCGGCATCGTGTTGCTGTCGATGTCCAATAAAGGGCAAGTCTTAAGGTGTCTTGTCCACTCTGTGAAACTGGGGCGGCGTCGCAAGGATGAATTAGTACAACTTTTACCCGATGAAATTGGCGTTGGGGGAAGTGCCGCAGGTCAGGCTGCCGTGATCGACGTCTCGTCCGTGCGCATCGTGCCTTTGCCAGAACTGACGAAAGCGCAGCAGTTGGACATCATCAAGTTGGAAGAACTAGATGATGCATCAGGCGGCGCGTCGAGAGAAGCGGTCCACGCTAAAGTCGATTCAAAAGATGACGACCTCTCTCCTGTGATTTTGCAAGAACTAACCAACTCGGTGGCGAGTCGAATCGACGACTTATTTTCCACGAACCCCATGGCGCATCAGCAGCGCGTTGAAAACACCGCCATGGCGATCGAATGGCTGTTGTTCATCGTCGTCATCGTCCTGCTCCAAGGTACACTTTACCCTTGGTTGGGAACGGCCATTCAATCGGAAAACCATAGACGGACGCTTTTAACGATTTTGATGCCCCTTGGTTTATTGGCTGCGGCTCTCATGGTCGGCGGCAAGGAACGGATTCATGCGTATTGGCTGCCAATGATTCTTTCGGGTTTGGCGTTTCTTTGCACGGGTATCTACTTCGATGATGTCAAAGAGCCTAAATGGGCTTGGCTTTCATATGGTTGGTTTTATGTCGCTACTGGAACTTTCTCGGCCGCCCTGTTCAAGCTGCCGATTTGGCGTGGTCTGGTCGGTTTACTTCCTGGATTTGCAAGTACCGTACTCTTTTATTTTTGGCTTGAATACTTGAACGATCACATCATGGCTCTGGACGTGAATCTTAGTTTTAACATGGTCGATACGTTTTGAAGCGTCTTCCACTCTTGTCTCCTATGGGGTATGTTGGTCCTGTTCGTGGCAACCACGCAAGGAACCTTCATTAAACGCTTTGTCAAACGCCGCCTCTTCTTGATGGGTGGATTGGCCCTGGCAGTGGTATTGGTCATAGCAGGGCTGCAAGCATGGATCGTGTTGTTATCGACCTATTTGTTCAAGGCGGAATGGCTTTGGATCACGAAGTGGGTCGTGTTCTTGCTGACCGCTCTGACGGTGCCCTCATTACTCCTCTGGCGCCGTGAGATCAGACTGATCTGGGCGTTGCTCAGTCTTGGACTGATGGGCATTTTCATGCTCCTCAATTGGCTGAACTTGGTCACAATGGTTTTAATGACCATTTGGCTGCATGCGTGTGTTACCCTCCTTATCCCCAACGTCAGGACCGTGGATTGGACCCGGCATGGCAGTGAAATCCTGGTTCGGTTGAAGACGCGTTTCCTCGCCCGCTTTCCACTGCATCTGCAAAAACAGTTTGGCCGCTATTCTACCTAACTCCAAAAAAATCGAGAGAGAATACACTATCATGGCTGAAATGGGGTCTTCGATCCAATTGTGGAAAGGGATTGAATGAAAGGCTGTTTGGTCATTTGTGGCATAGCATTCCTTGGCTTAATCAGCGAGGACAAGCAGGGGCCAGGCAAGGGCAAGTACAACGATGTGTTGGCTGTGGGAGATGCAGCGCCGGCCTGGGCCGACCTTGAGGGCGTCGATGGCCGCAAGCATTCCCTGTCGGACTTGAAGGACAAGGCCATCATCGTCCTGGTTTTTACCTGTAATAGCTGCCCTTGTGCCGTGGACTATGAAGATCGGCTGCTGGCCTTCTGCCGAGAGTATGCTGGGCCGGGGAGTCAAGTTGGCGTGGTGGCCATTTGCGTCAACAACATCGAATCCGATCAACTGCCTGCCATGAAAGCCAAGGCCAAGGAGAAAGGCTTTCCATTTCCCTATCTGCACGACCCGAGCCAACAGATCGCCAAGTCTTATGGAGCGAACTACACTCCTGAGTTTTTCGTCCTGGACGCGGAGCGCAAGGTCGCTTACTTGGGAGCGATGGATGACCGCGACCCGCCCGCCCAGCCTGGAAAGATGTATTTGGAGGATGCGGTGCAAGCCCTCTTATCGGGCAAGAAGCCAACCGTTATGGAAACCAATCCCCGGGGCTGCAAAATCCGCTACACGACCAAGCGCAAACCGCGCGATTGACAACCCTTGACATGAACATTTCTTAACGTCCATCCGATGATTTCCCGCGTCGGGTGCGATGAAATCGCTGTTTTTCCGCAGTTCCCCAAGTAGAATGGAGGATGACTGCTCATGCCCCTAAACGATACCGTGCCCTGCGACCCCCGCCTTGGATGCACTTAATGGAGTTGCCCATGTTCGTAATGCGCATTGCCGCGCTATCGCTTCTCGGAGCCTTCGTTGGGCTGGTTTTGATCACCGGTCCAGTCGCTGCCCAAGGCACGGCCAGCGACTATCAACGCGCTCAGCAACTGGGAGGCCGATTCGCCAACACGGTATTTCGCAGCCAGGTCGATCCCCAATGGCTGCCGGGGGGAACGAAGTTTTGGTATCGCGTCACCATCGCCCAGGGGAAGTCCGAATACGTCCTGGTCGATGCCGCCTCGGGTAAAAAAGAAACCTTTACGAGCCAAGATAAGCTGATCGAATCCTTGAAGCCCGAAGAGCGTCCCAAGGAGAGCGAGGCCAACCAAAGCGATGCCGTGCCTCGGCGGAGCCGGCGCACCGGTGATGAAACCTACCTTCGCTTTCGCAATCGGTCGGAAGGCGTGATGCGTCTCTTTTGGTTTGACACCAATGGTCAAAGGCAAGCTTATGGCACGATCGAACCGAACAAGGATCATGAACAACACACCTTTGCTGGGCACGTTTGGCTGATCGAAAACGAGCAAGGCCAGGAAATGGGCTTGATCGAAGCCCGGGAGGGAGGGCGGACCGTGGTGCTGGACGGCAAGCCGCTCCCGACCGCGCGATCGGGCCGCTCGCCAGCCTCCGGAGCCACTGGGCAAGGTCCGCGCAGCGCAGGCTCCCGATCACGGAGCCCCAACGGTCAATGGGAGGCCTTCATCAAGGAAGCTAACGTTTGGCTGCGCCACGTCGAAAGCAAGGAAGAATCGCCCCTTAGCACGACCGGGTCGGCCGAGGACCCCTTTCAGCCACAGTATTATTGGTCGCCTGACAGCCAGTATCTGGTCGTTTTGCAAACCAAGCCGCCCCAGGAACGCAAAGTCCATATTGTGGAATCTTCACCTCGACAGCAGCTCCAACCACAACTCATCACGATGGACTATTTGAAGCCCGGCGACCGCATCGCCCATCCGCGCCCCCGGCTCTTCTCCGTGGCCAATAAGAAAATGATTCCCGTGGCGGAGGAGCTGTTCTCCAATCCCTGGGCGATCGACCAAATTCGCTGGGAAGCAGACAGCTCGCGCTTTACGTTCCGTTACAACCAGCGCGGCCACCAGGTGCTGCGCTTGCTAGCCGTGTCCACAGAGGGCAAGGTCGACGTCTTGATCGAAGAAGCAAGCAAAACCTTCGTCGACTATGCCCACAAAAGCTTCCTGCAATGGCTGACGGCAGACCGGGAAATCTTGTGGATGTCGGAGCGCGATGGTTGGAACCATTTGTATATCTTCGATGCCGACACGGGCAAGTTGAAAAGGCAGCTCACGCAAGGTCCCTGGGTGGTGCGCCGAGTGGAGCGCGTCGACGCCGATGCCAAACAAGTTTGGTTCTGGGCCATGGGCGTGCGGCCCGAACAGGATCCCTATCACATGCATCTGTGCCGGGTCAACCTGGATGGCACCGGCATGATCACCCTCACGGAAGGGGATGGCACGCATCAGGTCCGCTTTTCCCCGGACCAGAAGTATTTTCTGGACACCTGGTCGCGGGTCGATCAACCGCCCGTCGTCGAACTGCGGCGTTCCGATTCAGGGAAGTTGATCTGTCCATTGGAGGAAGCCGACGCCAAGCGGCTCTTCGATGCGGGTTGGCAAATGCCCGAGCGTTTCGTCGCCAAGGGTCGCGACGGCCAGACCGACATTTACGGCATCATCATCAAGCCCACCCATTTCGATCCCAAGAAACAGTATCCTGTCATTGAGGAAATCTATGCCGGTCCGCAAGGGGCCTTTGTCCCCAAGTCCTGGAACGTTCATTTGCGGAAAGTGCAATTGGCGGAGTTGGGCTTCGTCGTCGTGCAGATCGATGGCATGGGCACAAACTGGCGCTCCAAGGCGTTCCACGACGTGTGCTGGAAGAACCTTGCCGACGCCGGCTTCCCGGATCGCATCGCCTGGATGAAAGAAGCCGCCAAGACGCGGCCGTGGATGGATCTGAATCGGGTCGGCATCTTTGGCGGCAGCGCGGGCGGCCAGAACGCCCTGGCCGGTTTATTGCAGCATGGCGATTTCTACAAGGTCGGTGTGGCTGACTGCGGCTGCCACGACAACCGGATGGATAAAATTTGGTGGAACGAACTGTGGATGAGTTGGCCCGTGGATGACAGCTATGAACGCAACTCCAACGTGACCATGGCGTCGCGACTGAAAGGCAAGCTGCTCTTGGTCGTTGGCGAATTGGACCGCAACGTCGACCCCGCTTCCACAATGCAAGTCGCCAACGCATTGATCAAGGCCGACAAAGATTTTGATCTTCTCGTCATGCCTGGCGTCGGCCATGGCGCCACCGGCCATCCCTACGCCCAGCGAAGAATGAAGGATTTCTTCGTCCGCCATTTGCTCAACGTGGAGCCGCGCCGATCAGACCCAAAGCAGTAATCAAGGAGGGGGAGGGGGATTGGATCAGGGATTCGCCTAGACAGAACGGGCTGGCATGGTTATGACTTCCTGACCGCAAGGATTCGGATACAAGGATATATCCGCTGTTTCTTCCAGGAACAAGATGGAGATGACATGAACTCGTCCACGCCATCCTATCGCCACTGGGTTTGGCTCGTCGCGGGGCTGGTTTTTGTCATCGACCAGGTCAGTAAGTATGCCGTCTTTGCCTGGCTGGACCTGGGGCAGCACTTTTCGATCATTCCCAATTGGTTTCATTTCACCCACAACCAACTCAATCAAGGCGCTGTGTTTGGCTTCGGCAAGGATTATGGCCTGATTTCGAACTATGCCTTCGCCGCCTTCAGCGCCTTGGCGGTTCTGTTCATTATCTACTGGAGCGGGCTTGAGCACGTCCGCCGTGATCGACTGCTCTTGTTTACGCTGGGCATGATCAGCGGCGGTGCTCTGGGCAATCTTTACGATCGGCTCGTCTTCAAAGGCGTCCGGGACTTCCTCTGGTTCCATCACGAGTCGGAGCGCCTGGGCAAGCTTGATTATGCCGTCTTCAATTGGGCGGATGTTTGCCTGGTCGTCGGCGCCTGCCTGTTGCTGCTGCACTCTTACCTTGCCAAAGCGCCTGAACCTGCGCCCGAAGCGGCGTGAAGCATTGTGGATGCATCAATTCCCATCCGCCTTGAAGTGGCAAGTCACGGGGCGATTTCAAAAGGTTTGGCTTCAGTAGCAAAGATTCGTGAGTTTGTAGCACGAGTGCCGCTAAGCTTCCGTTAGCTAAAATACATTGACCTTGGGATGACGCGGAATGATGATCTTGACGAAGTGGGTGCTGTTGCGCTTCATCCACCGTTGATCCTCCGCGGCGCGATGAATGATCAGGCGGCCAGCCGGCCCCTTTTTGCGATCGCTAAAGAAGTCGATGTTATCCCCAGGCGATGTGGCCGCGATGCTCATGGATACCACTTTCTCTTTATCTTTCGGGATTACCTTGGGATAGAAGGTGTTCATTAAGTCCGTTCGGTCCATGTATAAGCAGCGGCGCGGCCCATTGACGTGCACGTTCTCCAGAAATTCAGTTCGAAAATCAATGGCATCCAGATCCAATCGCCAATCCTCAGGCCCGAAAAACTACAAAAACAAGTCAGGCACTTCCGCACCATGATCATCGACGACGTGCACGATCATTTGCATGTATGGATGATCATTTTCAGGTTTTCGGCTCGTTTCATTCCATGGCAGCAGCGCAGGTTTGGGGAAGACTGCATGGAATTGCGCCTCATTATCGGCTCATTCGGCTGTCGTTTGACTGAGCACCTGCCATTCTTTTGAATGGTGTGGTAATCGGCCATGTTTGCGCAGCGCAAAGCTTGTAACAAAAGTTGGCTCAAACGTGCCTGGTTGGCGTTTATTGAAGCGAGGTCGCTTTCCTCCGGCGTGATGATCGAGCCGTGGGTGCGGTCGGGCAGGACGGCCAGGGGGAAGATCATTTCACCAAGCCGCAATTGCGATGGCGTGCAGTCTTGAATCACACGACGAAGATGTGCTTTATGTGTTGAGGCCTCCAAACCGTCTTTCGCGGCGGGCAAAATCACGTAGGGCTTCGTGATAAGTCGCCTGGTCGAATTCAGGCCAACATCGCGGAGTAACCCACAGCTCAGCATAGGAGATTTGCCACAACAAAAAGTTGCTGACGCGCATCTCGCCCGCCGTTCGGATTAACAGGTCGGGATCGGGCATGCCATGGGTGTACAGGTGCTGGCTGAACAGGTCTTCGTCGAGCTTTTCAGGTTGTATTTGGCCCGCATGAGCTTCGCGCATCAATTTTTGCGCCGCATCCACAATCTCGGTCCTGCCTCCATAATTGATCGCCAGACATAATCGCAGTCCCGTGTTCGATGCGCTTAAGGCCACGTTGCGATCAAGCTCCTGCAAAACATGAGGGGGGAGGCCTTCGCGGCGGCCGATGCTGCCAAAGCGAATATTCTGCTCCATGATTTCCGCACGCTCCTCAATCAGATACTGTTGGAGAAGAAGCATGAGAAAATCTAATTCGGATTGGGGACGCTTCCAATTGTCGATGCTTAAACAGTAGAGCGTGAGTTGCTCCAGGCCGAGCCGGCCACTTTCCTCGACGACGGCGCGAACGCTGCGCACGCCTTGTCGATGCCCTTCCACGCGCGGCAATCCCTGCTGCGCCGCCCAGCGGCCGTTGCCATCCATGATGATGGCCACGTGGCGCGGAAGTGCCGCACGGCGCAATTCAAGTGCTGCGAGTTGCTCATCGCTGTAGGGTTGCTGTAAGGGCACGAGATTCTCGAGTCCGCACGAACCACAGGTTGCTTTACCGCTGGTAATTCTCCATGGCCTTGCTATTGTAACGGATGCGAGTCGAATTTCTTCCCCTCCCGGTGATGAGCAGGAAAATCAAGCATGAATCCCCTGGCCAGTCAAGATCCCGCCATTTGGAATGCCATCCAGGCTGAAGTACAACGCCAGGAAGCAGGCCTCGAAATGATTGCGTCCGAAAATTACACGAGCACGGCCGTCATGATGGCCCAAGGCAGCGTGCTCACGAATAAATACGCCGAAGGTTATCCCGGCCGTCGCTATTACGGCGGCTGCCAAAACGTGGACGTGGTCGAACAGCTAGCGATCGATCGCGCCAAGCAACTTTTTGGCGCCCAGCATGCCAACGTCCAGCCCCATTCCGGCGCTCAGGCCAACATGGCGGTCTACCTGGCGGCTCTCGATCCGGGTGATCTGATTCTGTCCTTGGATTTAGCCCATGGCGGTCATCTCACGCATGGCATGAAGCTGAATTTCTCCGGCAAATATTTCAAGATTATTCACTACGGCGTCGATCGCGACACCGAACGCATCAACATGGGACAGGTCGCTCAACTGGCCAGGGAGTTTCGGCCCAAGATGATCCTGACCGGCGCGAGCGCCTATCCACGACTATTCGATTTTGCAGCCTTTGCCGAGATAGCCAAGGAAGTCAAAGCGTTGTTGATGGTCGACATGGCTCACATCGCCGGGTTGGTGGCGGCCAAGCTGCACCCCGATCCGGTCTGCCTGGCTGACTTCGTCACCACCACGACGCACAAAACCTTGCGTGGTCCGCGCGGCGGCATGATCCTGTGCACCTCCGAGTGGGAAAAGAAAATCAATTCCGCGGTCTTTCCCGGCGTGCAAGGCGGGCCCTTAATGCACGTCATTGCCGGTAAGGCGGTATCCTTCCTGGAAGCTTTGCAGCCCGCCTTCAAGACGTTCATGCAACAGACCGTCGAAAACGCCCGCTGCATGGCTCAAGAGTTGCAAAGCCATGGTTTTCGCATCGTCTCCGGCGGCACGGATAATCATTTGCTGCTGGTGGATGTGACGTCGAAGAACATCAGCGGCAAAATCGCTGAAAAAGCCCTCGATCAAGCAGGCATCACCGTCAACAAAAATCTCATCCCCTTCGATCAACGTCCGCCGCTGGATCCTTCGGGCATTCGCATCGGCACCCCGGCGCTGACGACGCGGGGAATGCAAGCAACGCAAATGAAGCAAATCGCCCAGTGGATTAACGAAGTGCTCATGCAGCCCCAAGACGCCGCCGTTCTGGCGCGCATCAAATCGCAAGTGCATGAATGGAGCAAGGATTTCCCCGTGCCCAAGCCGCCCTACTAACATTTCGACTTTGCAGACCCAACCCGTTCAACTGGGAGTATTGACTCATGACGACGCGCATCGGGTTCCGCTTGGCCTTCATGGCATGGAGCCTGGCCATGCTGCCGCTGCTTGGCTTGGCCCATGATTCCCCCCTCCAGCAACCGTTGACGGCAGTGCCGTTTTCCGCCGTCAACATCGAGGATGCATTCTGGTCGCCGCGCATCAAGGTGAACCGCGAGGTGACCCTCGAGGCCAATCTCCATCAATGCGAGATCACGCACCGCATTCGCAACTTCGCCGTCGCCGCGGGACTGGAACCAGGAAAGCATGAAGGGGCGCGCTACAATGATTCCGACGTCTACAAAGTGCTCGAAGGCGCTGCCTATAGTCTGAAACAATGGCGGGATCCCAAACTCGAGGAGCGCATCGATCGCATCATTGATCTCATCGCCGCCGCTCAGCAACCCGATGGCTACATCAACACCTATTTCACCTTGGTTAAGCCAAATGACCGATGGAAGGATCTTGCTCACGGCCACGAAATGTATTGCGGCGGCCATTTGATCGAAGCCGCTATTGCCTACCATCAAGCCACGGGAAAAAGGAAGCTGCTCGACGTCGCCATCCGTTTTGCCGATCACATTGACAGTGTGTTTGGCCCTGGAAAGAGGCCGGAACCATGCGGTCATCAGGAGATTGAGTTAGCCTTGGTCAAGCTCCACCACGCCACCGGAGAAAAACGGTATCTGCATCTTGCCAAGTTCTTTCTCGACACGCGCGGCGACGCTTCCACGGGCCGCAAATTGTTTGGCGAATATGCGCAGGATCACATGCCGGTCCGCCAGATGCGCGAAGTCGTCGGCCACGCCGTTCGGGCGATGTACATGTATTGTGCCATGGCGGACGTGGCCGGCGCGGTGCAAGATGCGGAATTGATGCATGCCATCAAGGCCATCTGGCATGACGTCGTCGATCGCAAAATGTATCTCACGGGGGGGATTGGGCCGTCCGCCAGCAATGAAGGGTTCACGGTGCCTTTCGATCTGCCCAACGACACGGCCTATGCGGAAACCTGCGCCGCCATCGGCATGGCTTTGTGGAATCACCGCATGTTCCTCATGACCGGGGAAGGCCGCTACGTCGACATCCTGGAGCGTGAAGTTTACAACGGCATGCTCAGCGGCGTCTCCCTCAGCGGCGATCGGTTTTTTTACGTCAATCCCCTGGCGAGCAAGGGAGCGCACCATCGCGTGCCCTGGTTCGATTGCTCTTGTTGTCCGACGAACATCGTCCGCTACCTGCCCGGCATGGGCGAACGGGTCTATGCCGTGAAAGGCAATGCCATTTGGACATTGCTTTACATGGGCAATGAGGCCGCCCTGATGCTGCCCTCCGGCACGGTGAAAATCAAACAAACGACGCGCTATCCCTGGGATGGCGACATCACGATCACGCTCCATCCTGAAAAAGACGCCATGCCGTTTGATCTTTATCTGCGTCTTCCCGGATGGTTAACCTTGCCCGCCACGATTTCTGGCCCTGACGGCATGACCCGCAGCCAAGTCGAAAAGGGGTATGTTCGACTCCACCATGCCTGGAAACCAGGAGACCAGGTTCGACTCCACTTGCCCATGCCCATTGTGAGGGTCCATGCCGATCCGCGCGTGAAAGCCAACGAGGGGCGGGTCGCCTTGATGCGTGGTCCCATGGTCTACTGTTTGGAAGGCGCTGACCATCCATCGGGCAAAGTCAGAAACATCCTTCTCCCGCGCGAAATGCCGCTCTTGGCCAGCTTCGATGCGGAGATGCTGCAAGGCGTCGTGAAAATCACTGGGCAAACCCTGGCCGTGACGACGTCGAACACTGGATCACATCAGATTCAACCGGTGCCATTGACGGCGATCCCTTATGCCTATTGGGATAATCGAACCCCAGGAGAAATGGTGGTTTGGCTTCCCGAGAAGGCGGCTTTGGCGGAAGCCTCGTCTGATACGGGCACCATGTCCCGAGGCGTGCTCTTCCAAGCTTCGCATTGCTATCAGGGAGACACCCTCGCGGGCCTGAATGAAACCAACGCCCCAGCCCATTCCAATGACCACGACATGACGCGCATGACGTGGTGGGATCGGCGCGGCAGCAAGGAATGGTTGAACTGGAAGTTGCCTGAAGAACAGGAAGTGAGTCAAGTCCGCGTTTATTGGTTTGATGATACCGGGCGTGGTCAATGCCGGCTGCCCGCTCGGTGGAGCCTATCCTACAAAGAGGGCGATGCCTGGAAGCCCGTGACCTTGGCGCCCGACAGCCAATTCGAGATCGCTCGGGATCGTTATTGCGTCGTGCGTTTTGTCGCCGTCAAAGCCAGGGAGTTTCGGCTGGATGTTGAATTGCAAACAGGCTTCTCTGGCGGCGTTCTGCGCTGTCATGTGGAAAAAGCACCCTGACGCCGCGCGTGGGAATCTCGCCATGTATGACCAAAAGAAAGGTGCCCCATCGCTCGCTATGAGCCATGGGGCAATGTATGTCAGCCATTTTAGTAGTTTGATTAACGGCCGGTTCTAAATCCGCCTACGAAGAGGCCGCCGCCAAAGCTGCCGAAGGGCGCCAGTGGCGGGTTCAGCATTTCACTCAGCGTGATCGCATCAAAGAAGCGAACGCGGGAAGGAACCCCCAAGCCTTGGCTGGCAGGAGCGGTGATCAGGTCCAGTCGGCCATCCCCATTCACATCTCCCGCCGCGACCCGCACGCCACCAATATAATTCGGGGCGTAGGGTGTGAATTGGGACAAGGGAGTATTGGATGTGCCAAAGATGCGTATCTGATTGACCATTGCTCCACCCGACCCCAGGATGATCTCCGCCCGACCATCGCCATTGATGTCACCGGCTGAGATAAACGCTCCCCCCTTGTAGTTCGCGTCGAATCCATAAAACTGCCGTACTAAAACCGGATTCCCTTGCACGATGACACGCGTGACGTCCCATACCCGAACGAGCGAGGAGCCTCCCGTTCCGGGGGTTGTGATGATGTCTGGCCGACCATCGCCGTTGACATCGCCCACAGCCACGCGCACACCGCCAGTAAACGTGGTATCGTAGGCGTTGAAGAAACCGACATTGCCCAGGAAAGGCAAGCCCGTTTTGCCGTTAATGGAGCGGATGCTCGGCGTGGCGCCGGCGTCGGCGCTGGCAATGATGTCCGGGGTGCCGTCCAGATTGATGTCGCCCACCGCGATGAACACGCCGCCGGTGAAGGTGGTCGAGAAGACGTGGAACCCTCCTAAATTGCCCAGGAACGGCAAGCCCGTCACCCCGTCAAAAACGCGGACCAGGGGCGAACGGCCTGGACCGGGCGAAGTGATGATGTCCATCACCCCATCTCCGTTCAGATCCGCCGTGGCCACGCGCACGCCGCCTTGGAAATTCGCTTCGTATGCCAGGAAGCTGAATTTCTCCACTCCCGACTGGCCATCGTAGACTTTCACGCGCGGCTCCCACCCAGCATCGGGAGCGACCACCACGATTTGACCCGGCCCACCCATGACGGGTTGAACGTTGATGCGGACCGTGGCTGTCTGACTTGCCAGGAAGCCATTATGAACCTGGTATGTAAAAGTATCTTGACCGGTGAAGCCAAGGTTGGCCGTGTAGCTAAACGAGCCATCAGGGTTGAACACCATTAACCCGTGGGCAGGTCCTGTGACCAATTGTGCGGTCAGCGGCAGTCCTTGCGGGTCGGAATCATTGCCCATCACTCCAGGAGCCGAGACGATAAGGTTCTGACCCGTCACGACGGAGTAGTCATCGTCTTGTGCGATTGGCGGCAGGATGACGGGGGTCACCAGAATGGACACCGTGGTCAAACCGCTTTGATGCACGCCATTGAAGGCGCGGTAGGTAAAGGTGTCTGTCCCCGTGAAGTTTATGTTGGGGGTGTAGATGAAGCTGCCATTGTCATTGAGAGTGAGCGTGCCGCTGGCCACATTCGTCACCAAGATGGCAGTGAGAGGCAAGGCTTGCGGGTCCCAATCGTTTTGCAGAATCCCTGGCGGTCCGACGATAAGCTGTTGATTCTGCTCCATGGTGTAACTATCCGGGTTGGCCACCGGCGGGTTGATGGCTCCTTCGATGGTGATCGTCACCGCTGCCACGTTGCTGTAAAACTCTCCATCCCATACTCGATAGGTAAAACTATCCAAGCCAACGTATCCAGGATTCGGCGTGTAGACAAAAGCGCCATCCTGTCCAAGCCCAAGCAGACCATGGCTCGTGCCGGTGACCAGATAGGCTCTGATGAGGTCGCCATCGGGATCCAAATCATTGCCCATCACGCCCGGCGCGGGGATCGAGAGGGGTTGATCCCGAAGGGTGGTGTAGAAGGGATCATCCACCGCGATAGGCGGTCGATTGGGTTGTTCTTGCACATGGATAAAGACCGTCGCGATATTACTCAACCGACCGTCAGCCGCGGCCCGGTATTGGAAGGAATCCGTGCCCACGAAATTCACCACGGGAAGATAGGTGAATGAACCGTCCGAATTCAAAGCGACTTCGCCATAAAGCGGCGTGCTCACCAAGATCGCCGTCATAGGCGAACCATCGAAATTCAAGTCGTTTTGCAGGACGCCCTTGGGAGGAACGGTGAGCAGCGTGGAGCGGATGGCGTTAAAATGGTCATCACCCGCTATAGGCGTGGAACCGACGTGCAAACGCACCGTTGCCGTGTTGCTCACAAAGTAGGGATCACTCACCCGATAAGTGAACGTATCCACGCCGTAGAAGAAGTTGTTGGGTGTATAGGTGAAAGTGCCATTGGCATGAAATACGAGAGTTCCATTCAAGGGATTCGCGACTAGTTCCGCCACTAGCGGATCGCCGTCCAAGTCTTGATCGTTCAGCAACACGCTGAAGTTAGAACTGTAGGGCTGGTTCCAGGTCAAACCAAAATAATCATCATTCACGGCTACCGGCGCATGGTTGACTTGCAGCGTCACCGTAGCCACGTTGCTGAAGTCATTGCCGTCGAAGGCCCGATATTGGAAGAAATCCATGCCTGAAAAAGTGGCATTGGGGGTGTAGGTAAAAGAGCCATTAGGGTTCAAGGTCAAGGTGCCGTTGCTGGGACCGCTGAACCACACGGCCGTTAATGGGTCGCCATCGATGTCCGAGTCGTTGTTGAGCACGCCGGGCGCGCCTAGGTTGAACGGCATGCCGCCTTGCACGAAGTAAAAGTTATTCTGCGCCACGGGAGCATCGTTCACGGGATTGACGATGATCGACACGGTGGCTGCGTTGGAGAAAGAAAACCCATCAAAGGCACGATAAGTAAAGGAATCCGGGCCAAAATAATTGGCGTTGGGCGTGTACGTGAAGGAGCCATCCGCATTAACGACCGCTATGCCGTTAGCGGCTTGGGCCAAGAGATGCGCGGTTAATGGATCACCTTCAATGTCCGAATCATTGGCCAGCAATCCCAGCGCCGCGGAAACATTGAGAACCTGATCCTCATTCACGACGTAGGGGCCGTCGTTTTGGGCAACCGGCGCCTCATTCAAATTGACCAGCATCTTATGAACGTTGAGGCGGCGACTGCCATTCACGAAGCCGTTCAGCGCGGGAATCACATCGGAATAAGTCAGCATGTGGTTGATCATTTCCGCCGCGGTCCACGTCGGCCGTAAATCGCGGAGCAAAGACAAAGCGCCCGCCACCATGGGGGCCGCCATGGAAGTGCCAGATTGTAAACCATAATTGCTGCCCATGAGGGTGCTCAGGATGTTCACACCAGGAGCCGCGATTTGCACCGTGTTCGGGCCGTAGCTGGAAAAGCTGGCCTTGGTGTCGGAACTGGTTGAGGCAGCCACGCGCACAATGTTGGGCAAATTGTAGGAGGCAGGGTAGACGGGATTGTTGTCGATGTTGCTGTTTGCATTTCCTGCCGCCACGACAAAGACGTGGTTGGCCATTGTACCGGCATTTTGAATCGCATCGCGCTGGGCGTTGGAGAAGCCGCCCGTGGAGTAGCTATTATTGGAGATGGTGATGCCCATCATCGCGCAATAATTGATGGCGGCGATGGACCCGGCCAAGGACGGACCTTGCCCCGCACCCGCGCCAATCTTGAGAATCGCCAATTTCACGTTTTGACTGACGCCAGTAACGCCGATGCCATTGTTGCCCACGGCTCCAGCAATGCCAGCCACGTGCGTCCCGTGGCCGAAAATATCATTGGGATCGGAATCGTTGTCGCCGAAATCATAACCATTGACGTCGTCAATGAAGCCATTGCCATCGTCGTCGATGCCGTTGCCGGGAATTTCACCCGGATTCACCCATAAATTAGCGATGATATCAGGGTGATTGAGTTGTGTGCCGCTGTCAATGATGCCGACGACGGTCTGCCCTGTACCTCGGTTGATATCCCACGCCAACACGGCATCGATATCAGCACCTGCTGTTCCCGTTACCCCGCCCACGGTTTGCCCGGTATTATGCAAACCCCACTGCTGATTGAAACTGGGGTCGTTGGGCGTGAACGACCAACTGCCGATAGTGTTAGCTTCCGCATAAACCACAAACGGATTGGCGTCATAGGCCGCAATGGCTGTTTGCAAACTAACCCCAGGGTCCAAATGGACGAGTCGCAGTTCGGGGATCAAAAATGGGGCGAGTTGCTTGCCAATTTGGGTGCCTGGCTGAATTTGCCAACCTTCAAAGCCAGGTTGAACATGTTGAAAGCGAACAATGATCGTCCCAGCATCGGCCGTGAAGCCATTGTAGTTGGTGTATTGGCTTGGAGTGACTCGATCTTCAAGGGCCTCCACTTGAGGGTGGACGTGTAATCGCCGCGCAAGATCTAATCGCCTCGACTTTTTCACCGCATTCCAACTCCGGTTGACTGCGTTCATGGAGAGAGCCTCTTGGTTCAATGAAGTCAGCTCATGCCCCACACGGGGAAATGAATAAATTTAAATATAATGATTCAGTCGTCAACTGAAAGTTAAATGTCAAGTTTCTTGGTTTCGACCATGTCGGACGACAGGCAGGATGGCTTCATTGCAAATAACCGCATAAGTAATAATATAAATTATAGATAATTATCATAATAATTTATGCAGACTTTAACTTGGGAAGTCAAGATAAACTTATCCGCCTGGTTAAGGGTTTCGGAAGCAGCCAAATGAGAGGCCCGAACCGGCCTCGCAAAGCTACATTCCGCACGTTAGGCTTTATCCGACCATGAATGACCACCAAATCGATGAAATCGCCGATTTTCTCTCTAGTTCTCCCAATCGGTGTAAGTGATTCTAAAGACGTGGGATAGCCCGTGATTTTCAGCTTTTGACTTCAGAGCCACGTTGACACACTGCTCGCGGAACAGTAGACTTGCCCAGCCAATTGAGGAAATGCTATTCGTAAATGCAATTCCGAGAGAGACTTACAACGCAAAGTCCGCGCGACCGCCAGAGTTCATACATTTTGTGTAAAAGGACCTCGCATGAGCTTGCCCACCACGCGATGGCACACGGAAGTCGAACGAGAGCTGCGTCCCACCGAAGGATTTTATTCCTCTTGGGTGTCCATGGAGCGCCCCCAACCGGTGTTGACCTTTCTGCCGACTGGCTATGAGCCAGGCTATGCCTATCCCTTGATGGTTTTCTTCCATCATCAAGGCGGCAGCGAGCGGCAGATTCTTAAATTGGCCCCCCGAGTGAGCCGGCGGAATTACATTTGCCTTGGCCTTCGAGGTCCTCACAAGACGCTCAAACCTGATGGGGCATGGGGCTATAGCTGGGAGGGCGAGGACGCTGATGGAAATATGGAAGAGTATGTTTTCGGTGCGATCGAAGATGCCTGTCTGCACTACAACATCCATCCCGATCGCATTTTTCTAGCCGGTTTTTGCGAAGGCGCCGAAGCCGCGTATCGGCTTGCCTTTCGTTACAGCGAACGCTTTGCGGGCGTGGCGGGGTTCAACGGCCAGTTCCCCAGATGCGGGCCTCTCCTGCGATTGCCTATGGCGCGGCGGGTGAGTGTCTTGATGGGGCATGGCATTGCCAATGCCTTGATCCCGCTGTGCACGGCCAAGCAAGATTATCGTTTACTATACACGGCGGGGTTGGATGTGCACTTAAAAACCTATGTCACCACACATCGCCTCCACGCCGACATGATGCGCGACCTGAATCGCTGGGCCATGCAAATCATTACCGATCCAGCGCGATAGCAAGTCAATGATTGGAAGTTGATCTGGTGCCTGAGCTGGCCCGTGGAGTGCACTCCGCGGGCCAGCTTCTTTTAGTGTCGAAAATGTCGCATTTGGGTGAAGATCATGCTCGCGTTGGCTTCGTTGCAAGCCGCGATGACGTCAGCGTCACGGACGGAACCGCCGGGCTGCGCCACCGTGCGAACTCCCGCTTGAAGCGCTAATTCCACCCCATCTCGGAAAGGAAAGAAGGCGTCGGAAGCCAAAACCGCTCCTCGCGCCCGGTCGCCTGCTTTCCTGAGGGCGATCTCCACCGCATCCACCCGGCTCATCTGCCCCGCCCCCACGCCAACCACTTGTAAATCCTTAACGATCACGATGGCGTTGCTTTTGACGTGTTTGACCACCTTCCAGGCAAAACTGAGATCACGCCATTGCTCAGCTGACGGTTGCGTTTCGGTTACGACCAATACCTTGGACCAATCCACCTGGGCGGAATCAAGCGTTTGCAACAAGAGACCGCCATCGATCCTGCGGAAATCCATGCGCTCAGGACCGCGCGTCAATGAACCGACTTTGACCAAGCGGACGTTGTTTTTCCATTTTGGCTTGGTGGTGAGGATGATGAACGCCTCAGGCGTGAATTCAGGTGCGACTATTGCCTCAACAAAGTGGTTAGGCTCCGCAATCTGTTCTGCCGTTTCTTTGTCTAAGGGACGATTGAACCCCAATACCCCTCCAAAAGCACTCAGGGGATCGCCGGCGTTCGCCTTGAGATACGCCTCCGCTAAACGATCACTGACGGCTGCGCCGCACGGATTATTGTGCTTAATCACCACGGTGGCAGGATCGCTAAACTCCCTCACGAGATTCAGCGCGCTATCCAGATCCAACAGGTTGTTAAAGGACAGTTCCTTGCCGTGTAACACTTCGCCATGAGCGACACAGTCATATCGCTGTCCAGGTGTGACATAGAAAGCCGCCTTCTGATGCGGATTTTCGCCATAACGCAAGGCAAAGCGTTTTTCGAAGGCCAAAGACAACCTTTCGGGGAAAGGGTCCGGCTCTTGAGAGGAGGCAGCGAAATAGTTGGCGATCGCCTGGTCGTAAGCTGCGATGAGAGCGAACGCTGCCGTCGCCCAGCGCCGTCGAGATGCCGCGGAAACCTGTCCACCGGAAGCGCGCATTTCCTCAAGAAACCCAGCGTATTGGTCTGGGCTGGTCAGAATGGCTACGCCCGCCCAGTTTTTCGCCGCCGCCCGGACCAGGGTGGGGCCGCCGATGTCGATCTGTTCGATGATTTCTTCTTCCGTTTTTCCCCCCTCGGCAACGGTCCGTTCGAAGGGATAGAGATTGCAAACCACCAGATCGATGGGTTGGATCTCATGCCGGGCCAAGGTTTGCATATGATCGGGCCGGTCGCGCCGAGCGAGGATCGCTCCATGGATGTGTGGATGGAGCGTTTTCACACGACCATCGAGCATTTCTGGAAATTGCGTAAGCTCACTCACTTCGTGGACTTGGATGCCGGCCTGCAACAGCCCTTGACGCGTTCCGCCTGTCGACCACATTTCGATGTGCAGACCCTGCAGGGCTTGCGCTAATTCCATGAGGTGGCGTTTATCGCTCACGCTGATTAACGCCCTACGAATCAGAAGGTCGCTCATGTTTAGATACCTTGAAAACGACAGCAATAAGATGGCGAATCGGCTACATCCTGCATGGCTGTTTTATGAACAATGACCTTCCGTGTGATGCTTTGTTTTATGCATGCCATAGGATGTTCATGGGCCCATCTATCATTGGTCCATGAAGGGGCCAGTCAGATGTCCAAAAGCATCAGATTTGTCGAAAAGACAGCGGGGTGCGATGGGGCGTCCGGCTGAAGCCTTTGTGCTGTCAACTCATGACTTCTTGCTAGAGGCAAACTTTTCAGCCAGGCTTAGGTTCCAAATGGTGAGGATTGGAGAGCCTCATGTGAAGCAGAGGAAAGGGCTTTCCCTGCTCATCCAATTCAGATCGTCCTTTGACCACAAACCCACATGACTCATAAAATGCACAGGCAGCATGGTTTTGCTCATTGACGTCCACCGTCAGTTCATCACTGATTGATTGGGCATATTGAATCAACTTCCTGCCAATTCCTCGGCGATGATATGCAGGATCGAGAAACATCGACTCGATCTTGTTTCCTGACAAGCCCATGAAACCCAAGATTTTCGAGGAATCATCACAGACGACCCCAAAAGCGGTCTTTTCCGCTGAGAGATATTCGCGAACGTGCGGCAACATGGCTTGAATATCTGCTTCCGAAATGAATGAGTGGGTTGCTCGCACTGATTGCAACCAGATTTCCAAGAGGATATCGCTTTCCTTCAGCACGGCTTTTCGAATGAACATAGCTCCTCTCGGTATCCACAAGGACAAGGACCTCGGCGTGATCCAAAGGAAACTTTTACGACTGGACGAATAACCCCAATCAGTATCTTCGAAATGCCATAGCGGAATGAATGACAAATACTAGTGATGCTCGCAATGCCGTACACGTCATTCTTGCTGTAATTTGACAGCCAGCCAGGCGCGGCCATAGGCCCACCAGGTGTCGGCAGTTCGTTCCGACACGCCCAAAACTAGCGCACATTGGGAGTGCTTCAGACCGCCGAAGTACCGCAGTTGCACTAATTCAGCTTGTTGCGGATGCTCGATCGCAAGCGCGGCTAGCGCCTGGTCCAAAGACTCGACATCATTCTCAGGTGGCAAAACCGCAAGGTGCCCCGATTCAAGCAGGGTGCGGTTTCCGCCGCCGCGCTTGGCGGCCTTGCGGGCGCGGGCGTGATCGACGAGGATGCGCCGCATGGCCTGGGCCGCTGCTTTCAGGTAATTGTTCTTCGATTCGAACGACCGCTCGCCGCCGAGCTTCAAGAACGCTTCGTGGACGAGAGCAGTGGCATCCAGCGTGTGCCCCGGCTTCTCCTGCGCCAGTTTCGCCGCCGCGAGCTGCCGCAGTTCGTCGTAGACCAGTGGCAAGAGTTCGGCGGGGGTCACTTCGTCTCCGGCAGCAAATACTTCTCCCGTTCGGCCTGCCACTTCTTCACTTCGTTGGGCTTATTGGTTTCGGTGCACAGCTGGATCAGGCGGGTTTCCTGCAGTGAAACTGGCGGACGACCGTCGACCATTTGCGGGCTCATCATTTGCAATAACGGAAACAGTAACATAGGATTCACTTTTTCTCTGCCTTCTTCTCCAACTCCGCGATCAGCTTCTTGAAGTCCACCCGCTCGCGGAGTGGGTCGAGGTTTTTCTCCCTCTTGAGGTACGCGACACTATTGTAGCCCCCGGCGACGGCTTGCCGGAGCGTGGCCATGGCCAGGTCGGCCTGTTTTTTCGGGTCGTAGGCCGTGGCGATCATCCGCGATTGCAGAATGGCCGCGTTGACAATGAGCATGATCACCTTCGGATGATCCGCCGGGAGTTGGGCCTTGTACCCATCACGCGTCTTTTCATAGAGGGCAATCGCTTCGGCGGGCTGGCCGGCCTTGCCGTAGGCGTCCAGCAGCGGTTGGCCGACCCAGCGGAGGGTGGGAATCTTCTTCGACGAGCGGTACGCCTCCTCGAGCAGAGGGATCGCCTCCGCCACCCGCCCGGCATCCTTGTAGTTCACCCCCAGGTTGGCCACGACCGTTTGCGTTTGAGGGTGCAGTCACCCGACTTTCTTATCTTGAAGCGTCAGCAACTCTTCGAATAGTGGCACGGAATCGTTGAGCCTCTCCAGTGACCAGTAGTATCTCGCCAAATCGTTCATGCTAGCGAGAGTGTACGGGTGGTCGGGGCCGTTCTTGACCTTCATCAGCTTGAGCGTTTCCTCGAACAGCGGCAGGGCCTTGTCTCGCTGGCCGACCTCATCGTAGAGTATCGCCAGGTTGCGCATCTTGATGAGGGTGCCCGGGTGATCGGGGCCGAGCTTGGCCTTCAAGAGTTTGAACGTCTCTTCGTGGAGCGGCAGGGCCTTGTCTAGGTTCCCGGAGTTCCGGTAGCCCTCCGCCAGGTTGCCCATGCTGTTGAGGGTGTCGAGGTGATCGGGGCCGAGCTCGGCCTTCCGCGTGTCCCACGCCTTCTCGAAGACCTCGATGGCCAGCTTAGCCTCCCCCAGTCCCAATAGCGACAAGCCCAGAGTGTTCTGCATGGTGGCCACTTCCAGCGGGTCGCCGATGGCCGAGCCGTCCAGTTCCTTCACCGCCTTTTTCAGATTCTCCCGCAGCACGTCCTGCAGCGGCCGACCGCTCTCGGCGATCTTCTTCGGGTCCAGCCCGGCGAACACCGAGCCGAGCAGTTCGTTGCCCTTCCTGGCGAAGGCGAGGTTCTTCTTCGCCTGTTCGTTGGCAACCTTTTCCGCCGCGGCAGCCGCAAGGGCGTTCGCCTTTTCGGCCTCGGCTTCCTGCTTGGCCTTCCGCTCCTCCTCGGCAGCAGTCAGGGCGAGTTGTTCGGCACGGGTGGCCCTGATCGCCTGCCAGGTGCTGACAGCGATGCCAGCCAGCAATACCAGAAGTATCAGCGATGCCGCCACTACCTTGCCCTTATTCCGCACAAATAACTTCCGCAGCCGATACGTCGCCGACGGCGGGCTCGCCTCCACCGGCTCATCGCACAAGTAACGCTGAATATCCCGGGCCACTCCTTTGGCCGTCTCATAGCGCCGCGTGCGGTCTTTCTCCAGGCACTTCATCGTGATCCAGTCCAGGTCGCCGCGCATGAGCTTCGACAACTTGACCGGCTCCGTATGCCGCTGCGCCGCGACGGATGCGATCGATTCCGATGTGCTCAACCGCGTGCTCGGCTTCGGCGGCTCCTCTTCGCAGATCAGCCGGCGAATTTCATCATACGCCGCGTTGGCGAGGCGCTTCCGATCCAGCGGCGTCGTCCCCGTGAGCAATTCGTAGAGCAGCACGCCGAGCGAATAGATGTCCGAACGGGTGTCGATGTCCATCCCGCTCATTTCCGCTTGTTCGGGACTCATGTAGAGCGGCGTGCCGATCATCTGGGCGAAGTTCGTGTAAATGCTGCGATCCGTGAGTTGCTGATGGATGGCTTTGGCGACGCCGAAGTCGATCACCTTGGCCACCGGCTTGCCATCGTGCGAGGTCACTAAGACGTTCGAGGGTTTGATGTCGCGGTGAATGATCCCCTTCTGGTGGGCGTGTTGAATCGCCTGGCAGACGGTGACGAACAGTTCGAGCCGCTCCTTGGGCGCGAGTTGATTCTTGTCGCAGTAGTCGGTGATGGGGATGCCGCGGACGAGCTCCATGACGAAGTAGGGTCGGCCCGATTCGGTGGCTCCCGCATCCAGCACCTTGGCGATATTGGGATGGTCCATCAGCGCCAAGGCTTGCCGCTCCGCTTCGAAGCGCGCGATGACCAGCCGCGTGTCCATGCCCGGCTTGATGACCTTCAGGGCAACTTTGCGCTTCACCGGCTCCTGCTGCTCGGCGACGAAAACCAGGCCGAAACCGCCCTCGCCGATCTGCTCCAAGAGTTTGTACGGCCCGATCTTGGAACCAGGCTTCTCGGCAATGGGGACGTAATCGACGGTGCCGGCCGGCGCCGGTTGGTCAAGCAGCGGATTCGATTTTCGATGTGCTTCGAGCAGTTGCTCAATGCGCTCACGCAGATCGGGGCGACCGGCGCATTCCCGATCGAGCAGGGCGGCACGTTCAATTGGATCGGCAATTTCTATAGCGGCGGCAAACTAGTCGAGTTCGTTCATTGGCGTTTTCCTCCGACCATTCAGCGTAATCTAACGCCTAAAGGCGCAGCCGGGCCAAGGAAAACGCGCTTTTTTGTGGATTTTGATTCCGAAGCTGGCAAAGCGGTGGCAATGGACTAAATGGAAGGTGAAATAGTCGAATTTCTCTGTCGGCAAAAGTCGAGGAATCGGCAAGATTCAGCACTGTAAAAAGTATTAGATATGTTGCTAAACATGAGTCGGGGTGACTGGATTTGAACCAGCGACCTCTTGGTCCCGAACCAAGCGCTCTAATCCAAGCTGAGCTACACCCCGCTTACATGCTTTCAATATAGCCGGTCCAGCATGGTGGTCAACGGCAACTCGCCGCTCCTGGACCGGTCTTACTCTTCGTCTTCATCCTTCATCTTGCCCGCCTTGGCGATGATCTGCTGCTGGACGTTGCCCGGCACCTGGTCGTAGTGGCTGAATTCCATGGTATAGAACCCTTGCCCCTGGGTGACGCTGTCCAAGGTGGCTTTGTAACGCGTCACCTCGGCCAATGGGACCTTGGCCTTGATGACTTGCAAGTCGCCGGGCAAGCTGTCCTGATTTTCAATGCGGCCTCGGCGAGTATTCAGATCGCCCAAGATCGTGCCTGTATATTTAGACGGGATGGTCACTTCGAGGTTCACGATGGGTTCGAGGATGGCGGGCTTGGCGTTGTTGATGGCGTTTTTGAAGGCCACGCGGGCCGCCGTCTTGAAGGCCACTTCCTTGCTGTCCACGGGGTGATCCTTACCAAAGTGAACCTCGACGGCGATGTCCTGCATCCGATAGCCGGCCACGGCGCCGTTTTCCATCACCTCCAAGCAGCCTTTGTAGATCGCGGGAATGAACTGATTCGGGATGGTGCCGCCCACGATCGTGTCGATAAACGCGAAGTTGAACTCTGGTTCATAACGGCAGTAATCCTCGCGCAGCGTTTGGAAATGCTGCTTGTTCATGAACTGAGCCTTGCACTCTTCGATGGATTTGATTTCGCGGGACAGCGGATAGACGCGCAGATGCACTTCGCCAAATTGGCCGGCCCCGCCCGTTTGCTTTTTATGCCGATGTTGCCCTTCGCCGTTGGCCATGATCGTTTCACGATAAGGAATCTTAGGTTCCTTGGTGATGATCTCAAGTTCGAAGCGGCGCTTCAAACGTTGCTGAATGATGTCCAAATGCAATTGGCTCATGCCATTGATGACTAGTTCTTTGGTTTGGGCTTCTCGGACGACCTTGAAGGTCGGATCCTCCTCGGCCATCTTGGATAAGCTGCCGGAAATCTTTTGCTCATCACCGCGCGCTTTGGGCTCGACCGCCAAGCCAAACATGGGCAGGGGGAAGCGAGCCTTGGGAAGTTGGCTGCAGCCTTCGGCTCCCACCGTGTCGCCAATGTGCAAATCCTCGACCTTGGCCACGGCAAACAGATCGCCCGCTACGGCCTCGGGGATGGGCTTATTGGTTTTCCCCTGCACGAGCAGAAAGCCGCTAGTGCGGGAGGATTTCTGCCTGGTCACGTTGTGCAAGGGGGCGTCGCCAGCTAGTTTGCCAGAATAGAGCCGGATGAAGCTCATCGTGCCGACGAATTTATCATTGAGCACTTTGAAGACCTGACCCAGAGGCTTGGCGGCGACGCTCACCTCCACGGGCTTGTCATCGACGGTTTTGCGCGCCAAACCATTGACGGGCGAAGGAGCATATTCGGCTATGCCGGCCATCCATTCGGCGATGCCAATATCCTTCCTGGCCGAAGTGAAGAAAATCGGCGTTAAATGGCCCTGAACAATGGCCTTGGGAATGGCCTTGAGCAAGTCGGCGTCGGCGATGCTGCCTTGATTCAGATATTGTTCCATCAAGCCATCATCGGATTCGGCCACGGCTTCCATGATCTGATTCTTGGCCATTTCCAAGTCGCCCCAAGCATCGGCTGGCAAGTCGCCTTGATGCGTTAAAACGTTGACCACGCCCTTAAATGCCGGTCCAACGCCAACGGGCAAATTGAATGGAACACATCCCGATCCAAATGACTTTTGAATGCTGTCGATCAATTCATCGAGGTTGATGTTCTCGCCATCCATCTTGTTGAGGACCATAAAACGAGCGAGACCCAATTGGCTGGCTTCCTTGAACATGCGGCGGGTGTTGACCTCGATGCCATGGCTGGCATTGACGACCACGATCGCTGATTCCACGGCGTTCAGCGCGCACAACGATTGGCCGATGAAATCGGGGTAACCCGGCGTGTCGAGCAAATGGACTTGTTTGCCTTGATCGACATAGTGCAGGAGGACGCAATCGAGGGAATGATGCCGCTTCTTGGCTTCGTCGTCGTAATCGCTCACGCTGGTGCCATCGTCCACGCTGCCCTTGCGGTCAACCGCTTTGGCTTTGAAGAGGATCGCGTCCGCCAAGGTCGTCTTGCCGGAAGCGGCATGTCCCACGATTGCCAGGTTGCGAATATCTTCGGGTTGATGAGCCATGAGGTCCTCGAATGAAAGGTACGGTGCGTCGAGCGCTAAGGGACACACCTCGATTGAATGGATAGGGATGCGTCCGCGCTCGCTTCGACGCACCGGGAAACAATGGTGGCCAAGGCATCCTCGAGTTGTAAGGTTCCTTCGTATAAGGCACGCCCTACGATGCACCCCGCCAGGGGAAGCTGCCCAAGCCGCACCACATCGTTGAGCGTCGTAATGCCGCCCGAGGCGTAGATCGGCAGGCTGGTCTTCTGGATCAAGGTTTCCAAGGCCGACCAATTAGGCCCGGCCAACATGCCATCCTTGCTCACATCGGTGAACACTAGTCCCGCCAAGGGGAAAGGTTCAACTTGCTTAACGAAGGCCATAGGGTCCGCAAGATGCACTTCCAGCCAACCATGCGTGGCCACCTGGCCATCCTTGACGTCCAAACCCAACATGATTTGTTGTGGAAACAATTCCGCCATGCTTTGCAGCCAGGTGGGCTCCTTCACTGCGCGCGTGCCGACGATGGCTCGCTGGACCCCAATCTTGAAAGCCGTTTCGATATGCTCCTGGGTGCGCAGTCCCCCTCCCCATTGACAAGGAACAGCGACGGCGCGGCAAATGGCTGCGATGGCGCTTGTGTTGACCGGATGACCTGCCTTGGCTCCGTCCAGATCGACCAGGTGCAGAGCCTGCGCCCCGCGGCGAACCCACTCCTTGGCCACTTGAACGGGGTCTTCAGAGTAAGTCGTTTCCTGTTGAAAATCGCCTTGTCGCAGCCGAACGCATCGGCCATCGCGCAGGTCTATGGCTGGAAGCAAGATCACGTTTGTGGTTCCATTTCCGACCAAGTCTGGAGATGATTACTTTAACACAGCGTGTTGAATCTGTGAAGAATGGAAAGGCCAAGCTGTTGGCTTTTTTCTGGGTGGAATTGGGTGCCGAAAATGCGACCGTTGGCAAAGCCGGCGGCAAACGTTACCCCAGCATGCTCGGTCTCAAGGGCGATCTGATAGGAAATGGTTGGCTCGACATAGTAGCCATGCACAAAATAAAACCATGCCTCATTAGGCACCTCCTTAAATATCGTCCCCGAGGTGAATCGGCCTCGGGTCGTGTTCCAGCCCATGTGAGGAACTTTATCAGGAGTGTCGGTTCGAAATGGAACGACTCGGCCTGGAAACAGATCGAGGCCTTGGTGTTCACCATCTTCATATGAGGTAGTAAATAGAAGTTGATAGCCGAGACAGATGCCCAAAAAGGGACGATCCGCTCGAACATGCTCTTTGATGACGCGATCGAGACGAAGTTGTCTCAAGGAAGCGATGGCATCGGCAAAGGCTCCAACGCCAGGCAGGACCAGCATCTTGGCTTGGGCGATGAAGCTGGGATCATTGCTGATGTGTGCTTGGGCCCCCACTTTTTCAAAAGCTTTTTGCACGCTCCGCAGATTGCCCATGCCGTAATCGACAATGACCAAGCGCATGATTAGGTTGCCATTCGAATAAAGCGAAAGATGCGAATGCCAAAGGCCATCAAGAGGGCCAAAATCGCGCCGACGCTACCCATCATCAACAAGAACAAGCCGTCAAAGAAGATCTTTTGCGATACCGTATGCATAGGCAAGGGGGACCAGAGTAGGAGCGCGGTCGCCAGGGTTAAAAAGGGACCAAAGGGTAATTCCCTGCCGCGGTTTAGGACGAAAATGCACAAGGCATAACTCATGGCAATGAAGACGCCCAGGATAAACACCAAGAGCACAGCTTGCCAGCCTAAAAACGCTCCAATCATCATCATTAAATCCGCGTCGCCTATCCCCATGGCTTCCTTGCCAAAACCCCAAGAAAAGATCCAGCGAATGGCGCGTACCAGGCCAGTACCGACGAGGGCTCCGATGACGGAAGTCATCAGGCCCAGTTGCCAGGAATGCATGGGAAACCATTCCGACGTAGGCATCCAATAGGGCCAAGGCTGCCAAGCCAAAGGAAGAATAAAAATTTGTTCCGGAGTCGCGAACTGGCCGCCAAACATTGCGCCAAGGGGCGGCGTCCACGCCAGGGGCCAAGGATATGGCGCCAGAACGCCCAAAGCCAAACCCAAGATGGTCCCAGGGATGGTGACGCTTAAGGGAATCTCGCGATGATCCATGTCCGTGAAGGTGACCACGATCAGGAAACAGCAAAAGAGAAACGCATAGACCGACATCAAAAGCAGAGACGGATCGCTCACTCCCCTATAAGCATTCTGCGCCCCGAGTGCATCGATGATCTGGTCATTCAACCCCAAGTAATAGATAAACAGACCCGCGAAAACAAGACCCGTGAAGCATTCGATCCAGAAATACCGCGAAGAAAATTTGGCCCCACAATACCGGCATTGCCCCTTGAGCAGGTAATAGCTCAAAAGGGGAATGTTGTCGTACCAGCGTAATGAAGTCAGGCAGTTCATGCATCGCGAACTGGGCCAAAAAATGCTCTTTTCCAGAGGCAAGCGATAAATGCATACGTTGAGGAGGCTGCCCACGATGGCCCCCAGGATAAACACCGCGGGAGCGAGCAGCCAAGGCGTTTGCAAGGGACGATGCATGAAGTTGGTTATATCGAACATGGAATCCATGATGGTCGATGTTTCTCGATGAGGTTCACAAGGGTAGCGGGGTCGTTATTGGTGGTGTCTAGCATAAGATCGGCGCAGGCATCATACAATGGCAGCCTGGATTGAATCTGCGATTGCAATTCATCTCGGCCGGGCTGGTCGGAGAGGGGGGGGCGCGTGTCGTGGCTCAGTTCATCACGATGGATGCGCTCCCATAATGTGTCGATGGAGGCGTGAAGCCAAATCACCCAACCCCCTTGACGCATGATGCTGCGATTCGAATCCCTGAGGATCATGCCTCCTCCAGTGGCCATGACGGACGATGGCCCGCAGATCAAGCGCTCCAGACACGCGCTTTCTAAATCGCGGAAAGCTTCTTCGCCTTGGGTTTCTATGATCGCTCGAATCGATTGACCTGTCTGCTTCATGATTTCAACATCCGTGTCATGCCAAGGCCTATGCCAGCGATCCGCCAGCAGCGGCGCCAAGGTGGATTTACCGCTCCCCCGAAGCCCAATGAGAAAAACATGCTTAGACGGGTTCGGGTTCATGTTCCGCCACGGTCAACGGCGACAAGGCACGACGCAACGCTGCCGTCATGTCCTGGACGGGAGGTTCGCAATTGGTGAAGAGTTGAAATTGCCTGGCCGCTTGATGAATGAACATGGAAACGCCCGTGATCGTCCGGCACCCGCGCTCCCTGGCCTGACGGATCAGCAGTGTCGTCTCGGGATGATAGACCACGTCCATGACGACGATGCCCGGCTTGAATACGCTCGGATGCAAGGGACTTTCGTCCACGTTCGGATGCATACCCACCGGGGTACAGTTAATGAAAATCTCGGCGACCACGGCGTTGCGCGCCGTCCAGTCGCAATAGCGGCAGCCGATCTCTTCCGCAAGATGCTGTGCTTTGTTGTCCGTGCGGTTGGAGATGTAGAGCAGCGCCCCCCGGCGGTGCAAAGCGTAGGCCAGCGTTCGGGCCGTGCCGCCCGCTCCGAGAATCAAGATGGTTCTGCCCGCGAGATTGCCCGCGCCCACCATGCCCGCCATGCCTTCTTGCAGAGCTTGGATGGCGGCCTCGCTGTCCGTATTGTAAGCCGTGAAACTTTTTTCGACGTTGGGGATCAAGGTATTGGCTGATTTGCATGCCTGCACGAGACCTTCCCGGTCCGAAGCCATCTCGACCACTGTTTCCTTATGGGGAATCGTCACACTGTAGCCGTGAATGGGCAAGCGCTTCATGCCATCCAAGGTGGATTCCAAGTCAGGCCGGGGGACGCGAATCGGCACATAAACCGCGTTCATGCCGAGTTTGCGGAACGCCACGTTGTGCACAAGGGGACTCAGACTCTGCGCGACGGGGTCGCCGATCACCGCAAACACTTGAGTGGCTGAATTGATTTGATCATAATGGTAGACATGTTTCATTTCATCGTATGATAAGATGCCCGGCGCAATGCCGCGCTCCTTATTGAAAGCGGCATAGGAAAACGGCGCCCCGAACTTTCCGGCCAGGATGCGGCTTGGCACTCCCATATCGCCCAGGCAAAAAGCTACCGTCGGCACCTTGGTCTTTTGACTCAATTCCATCACGCGCAGGTTGTCCAGGGGATGCTCGGCCCGGACGGCAATTTTAACGACGTCCGGATCCTGATTGATCATCTTGACAAAGATGCGCTCCAAATCGGTCGGCATTTCCTTGAGGTTGTGATAACTGATGATGCGTTTGGTCTTGCCAAAGCGGCGAATCTGATCGGCGACGTCCGTTTCGAGGTCGATCCATTCAAACTGCCCGCTGGCGATGATCTGCCTCATGAGCATGAGCCGCTGTTCTTCCTTGCCCGCAAACCGGCCGCCGTCCTGCTGGCGGCGCAGCGTGGCCACAAAAGGGCAGGGCTTGTATTCAAGGATGCGGTGAAAGTCGAGCGCGCGCGGGATGAAGTCGAGCCGCAGCTCGATCATCTGGGCGCCTTGCTTGGCGGCCTCATGGATTTCCGCCAGCAACATTTTGTGGCGCGTTCGACCAATGCTCACGCAAATCATGGATAAGACAACCCGCGAATCGGTTTAAGAACGAACGGCTTGCAACGCCGGGATCTTGGCTGCGTCCTTGAGGAAAATCTCGATTCCTTGTTCCGTCATGGGATGCTGATACAGCATGGACAACACCTCAAAGGGCATCGTGCAGATATCGGCGCCCGCCAAGGCCGCTTGCAGCACGGTCAAAGGGCTGCGAATGCTCGCTGCCAGGATCAAGGTGTCGAACTGGTAGTTTTCATAAATTTGCTTGATGCGCTCGACGACTTCAAAGCCGTTCTCGCCCACGCGGTTCATGCGGTCGACAAAGGGGCTGATGATGTAGGCTCCCACTTTGGCGGCCAATAAAGCTTGGAGAGGTTGAAAGCAAAGGGTGACGTTGCAGCGTATCCCCTCTTCCGCCAGGAGACGGACGGCCTTGAGCCCTTCGCGCATGACGGGGACTTTCACGACGACATTTTCATGAATCGAAGCCAATTCGCGACCCTGGGAAAGGATGCCCTCTGCTTCCAAACTCGTCGTTTCGGCGCTGATCGGCCCGTCCACGAGTTTGCAGATTTCTTCAATCACTTGATGATGGGGGCGTCCTGACTTTGCGACCAAGGTTGGATTGGTGGTCACGCCGTCGAGAATGCCCCAATCCACGGCTTGTTTGATCTCGTCCACGTTGGCGGTGTCGAGGAACAGTTTCATGCACCTTCTCCTCATGCGGCGCGAAGTTCCATCCGTACGTCACTCTTCACCTCAATGTATCGCCGCGCGGCGGCGTTCGCAAGGCGTCCGTGGGAGGGAAATAA
>JAANMY010000049.1_pt1 | contig 135351 bp, 107 predicted proteins | sample 7279691 | NCBI WGS metagenome assembly JAANMY01 (sample SAMN14094543, study PRJNA606508) | bioreactor metagenome | isolation source: A lab-scale SPAN reactor treating ammonium-rich wastewater day 388 | place: Ireland: Galway | collected 2018-02-07
GCTACGACGAGAACACTCTGGCTGATTATCCGGTCGCTTTCCTGCAAGATGGCCAGAACCTGTTCTTCCCGGATGAAGCTTTCATGGGTCAGGATTGGGGTTTCGACGAGACGCATTCCCAGCTTCGCTCGATGGGAGCCGTGGATGACATCATCCTGGTGGGGGTCTACTCGGGCGATCGGATGGAAGAGTACACCAGGCCTGGCTACAAGAAGTACGCTCGCTCGCTGGTCGAAGAGCTCGTGCCCGTGGCCCAGAGCAAGCTCAGAGTCCGCAATCATCGTCGTTTCCGCTCGGTCTGGGGCTCCTCGCTGGGCGGAGTGGTCTCCTTTTACACCGTGTGGGAGCATCCTGAGACCTTCGGCTCGGCTGCCTGCATGTCGAGCACATTCTCGTTCAAGGACGACCTGCTCGAGCGCGTGCTGACCGAAGAGCCGCCGGATGTTGGTTTCTATCTCGACAGTGGCTGGCCCGGCGACAACTATGAGACCACGGTCGGGATGGCGATGGCCCTCATCAGCCGCGGTTGGAGGGTGGGCCACAATCTGATTCACTTCGCCTTTCCGAAGGCCACGCACAGCGAGGCCGACTGGGGCTCGCGGCTGCACCTTCCGCTGCAAGTCCTCTACGGGTCGGTGGCAAACTACAGCCGGCTCAAGAACCCGGTGCTGGGCGATCAGGCGCGCAAGACTCCCGCCCTGGCCGGCAAGCACTGACCCGCTGACCCGGGTGACCTTGATCATCGAGGCTCCCGGCGATCCCCTGGACTGGTCGAGCATGCCGAGGAAAGGAAGTCCCGATGGAGATCTGGCGCAGCCTGTCGGCCACGCCTGCGCCAGCACGCGACCGCTCTACGTGGCCGGCATCGGCGCTTCGGCCGGAGGCCTGGAAGCCCTCAGGGAGCTCCTGGCCTGTCTACCTCCCACGGGACAGGTGGCCTACGTGATCGCCCAGCACATGGGCGCTCCCGAGCAGGCCGAGCTGCTCGGACGATTGTTGGAGCGCGGGGCGCGACTGCCGGTGGTGCTGGCTTCCACCGGCGTTGCACTGCAAGCTGACCGGATTTACCTTCTTCCCGCCGGGGGCGACTTTGTGGTTCAAGCTGGACGGCTGCACGGGGTAGCTCCTGCACCCGAGAGCCTTTCTCGCCCTTCGGTGAGCCGGCTGTTCGAATCCATGGCTCGAGCTTACGGCCCTCGAGCCATCGGCATGATCGTATCAGGAACGGGCTCGGACGGAGTGGCTGGATGTCGCGCCATTCGCGAGGCTGGCGGTCTGACCATCGCTCAGGAGCCCGGCACTGCGCGCTTCCCGGCAATGCCCCGGGCTGCCCTGGAGGCCGGGGTGGTGGATGAAGTTCTTTCTCCCCGGCAGATGGCCGAGCGACTGGCTGGCTTCGGCCCCCTCAAGGCCCTGAGTGACACCCCGCCAGAGCCAACCGATCAGCTTGACCGGATTCTGCAGCGCATCCGCCAGAAGACGGGTCTGGACTTTACCGGCTACAAAGAAGAGACGCTCCTGCGTCGCCTCAACACTCGACTCGCAGCCCTGAAGCAGAGCTCCCTGCAGGCTTATCTTCATTGTCTGGACCGGGACTCGAGGGAAGCGGAGGTGATCGCAGGCCAGTTCCTGATCTCCCGTTCGTCTTTCTTTCGCGACCGGGATTGCTTCGCAGCTCTGGAGAAGCTGCTGGGGCAGCGCCTGGCCGAGCGGCCGGCCGAGCAACCCTTCCGGGTCTGGGTGCCCGGATGCGCGACCGGTGAGGAGTGCTACACGCTGGCCATCCTGGCCTGGCGAATCCTGAGAGACACGGGCCAGGGGGTCCAGATTCTGGGCACCGATCTCAACGCCGAGGCGCTGGAGCAGGCCCGGGAAGCTGTCTATCCGGCGAGTTCCCTGGAGGAGACCGAGCCCGAGCTCAGGGACAGTTGCTTCACCAGAAGTGGGAGCAACTTCCAGGTCTTGCCAGCAGTCAAAGCGCTTTGTCAGTTCCGTCGCCACGACGTGGTCCACGAGCAGGCCCCACAGGATCTCGAGTTGATCAGCTGCCGTAACCTTTTGATCTACCTCAAGAGCGAGCTGCAACAACAACTCCTGATCCGGTTCCACGGCGCATTGCGCCGCGAGGGCCTTCTCTTCCTGGGTCTGTCGGAGACGGTGACGGTTGCTGCCGGGGCGCTCTTTCGGCCTCTGGACGCTGCCCACAAGATCTATCAACGGAGGTCTTCATGACCCGACGCCTCGATTCGCTGAAACTGGACACCAAACTGTTGGTGGGCTTCGGTTTCTTGCTGGCCCTGATCTTGCTGATCGGCTTTCGGGCGATGCAGTCCCAACGAATCATCCATCGTGAGGCCGAGCGCATCTATCGCGAGGAGCTGAGAGGGATCTCCCACCTCAAACAGGCCAATATCAACCTGGTTAACATCGGCCGGTCCCTTCGGCACGCGATTCTGGCTCCCACTCAGGATGCCCGCCAGGCGAGCCTGGCCAGAATCGGGCAATTTCGGGTGGGGCTGCGCCGGGAGTTCGAGGAGGGCTCGGCCGACCTGGACCGCAGCAGCAAGATCGGACTGCTCGCCATCGAGTTTGAAGCCGTTCTTGAAGACTACCTGAAGGCCATTCAGGAGGTGATCTCCCGACTTGGCAAGCCTGGCGACGATCAGCGAGCTGCGATTGAGGAGATCTTCGATCCCCGTTTTGAAGCCCGGATCGATAACACCTACGAGCTTCTGGCCCGCATCGCCACACTGAGGGAGCAAGCGGCTCAGGAAGCGGCCGAGCGGGTCAGCCAGGTGACCGAATCCGGTCGCAAGACCGATCTGCTGATTCTGGCCCTGGCCTTTGCCGTCGCCACGAGTGGCGGCTTTCTCATCGCGACATCGGTGCGCCGCCCCATCGAGGAGCTTCGCAAGAGCGTGCTCGACCTGTCGCAGGGCAACCTCGAGGTGGTCGTGCCGGGAACAACCTACCACAATGAGATCGGTAGCCTGGCCCGCTCGGTGGTCGTCTTGCAGGAGAGTGCCCGGGCTCTCCAGGGGGAAGGATGGGCCAAGTCGCATCTGAGCACGCTCTCCACCCGGATGCAGGAGGCCGAGACTTTTCAGGAGATGGCACAGACGGTCTTGTCCGGCCTGGCTCCTTTGCTCGAGGTCGGGCACGCCGTCTTCTATCACTATGATCAGGCTGAGAAGCGGCTCAGGCTGCTGGCCAGCTACGGCTACCGCGAGCGCAAGAATCTCAGCCAATCCTTTGCCGTGGGGGAGGGCCTGGTGGGCCAGTGCGTGCTGGAAGGTCAGCCCATCACCCTGACCCATCCGCCCCCCGACTACGTGCAGATCAATTCCGGACTCGGCCAGGCAGTGCCTTCCGCGATCACTGCCCTGCCCATCTTCCATGCCGACACCGCGTTGGGCGTTTTAGAGCTGGCGGCCTTTCGGTCTCTGACCGCTCGTGAGCAGCTTCTGCTTGAAGGCCTGCTGCCCATTCTGGCCCTCAACCTGAGCAACCTGGCCCGCAGCCTGGACACCCAGCACCTGCTGGCCGAGACCCAGGCCCAGGCCCGGCGCATGGAGGCCCAGGCTGCTCAGCTCGAAGAGCAGGCGGTCGAGCTCGATGCTCAGCAGGCCGAGCTGAAGCAGACCGAGGAGTGGTATCGTCGCATCATCGAGTCTGCGCCCGAAAGCATGCTGGTGCTGGATCAGCACTCCAAGATCGTTTTGTCGAATCCTCGCAGCGAGGCGACTTTCGGCTACCAGCCCGGCGAGCTGGTCGGCCTGTCTCTCTGCCAGCTGATGGAGAGCTCCGGGGACCTGAGTTTCGGCGTGGTCGAGCAGCGTTCGGGCCTGCGCAGGGACGGGTCTGTCTTCCCCCTGGAGGTCAGCCTCAGTAACCTGCCCAGCCTGGGAGGCAAGGGCACCTGCACCTGCGTCAGCCTGCGCGACGTCAGCGAGCGCGAGAAGGTCGCCGCGCAGCTGCGCCAGGCCATGCAGGCGGCCGAGGACGCGACCCGTATGAAGTCGGACTTCCTGGCCAACATGAGCCACGAGATCCGAACTCCGATGAACGCCATCATCGGCATGGCACACCTGGCCTTGAAGACCGAGCTCAATGCGCGCCAGCGAGACTATCTGAGCAAGATCCAGCAGTCGGGCCAGCACCTGCTGGGAATCATCAACGACATTCTGGACTTCTCCAAGATCGAAGCGGGCCGATTGACCATCGAGGAAGCCGACTTCAACCTCGAGGACATGCTGAACAGCGTCTCCACTCTGGTCTCCGAGAAGGCTGCCGCCAAAGGACTGGAGCTGGTCTTCCGGGTCGCCCCCGACCTGCCCAGCGCGCTGACGGGAGACTCGCTGCGGCTCGGCCAGATCTTGATCAATTATTCCAACAACGCGGTCAAGTTCACCGAGAAAGGCGAGATCGTGATCGACGTGCGCGCTCTGGAGCAGACGGATCATGACGTCCTGATCAAGGCCTCGGTTCAGGACACGGGGGTGGGTCTGACCGCCGAGCAGATGGCCCGCCTCTTCCAGTCGTTCCAACAGGCGGATACCTCCACCAGCCGCAAGTACGGTGGCACCGGCCTGGGCCTGGCCATCTCCAAGCAGTTGGCCCACCTGATGGGGGGCGAGGTGGGCGTGGAGAGCCAGGTCGGCAAGGGCAGCACCTTCTGGTTCACGGCCAGGCTGCGCAAATCGGCCGCGGTGGCTCGCAAGCGCGTGCTGGCTCCGGAGCTGCGGGGGCGCCGGGTGTTGGTGGTGGACGACAACGAGGCGGCCCGCCGACTGCTCGACGATCTGCTCAGCGGGATGCATTTGACGGTCGATCAGGTCGCCAGTGGGGCCGAAGCAGTGGACGAGGTGGGTCGGGCGGCAAAGACCGGCCATCCCTACGAGATCGTCTTCCTGGACTGGCGCATGCCGGGCATGGACGGCATCCAGACCGCTCACGCCATCCGGGCTCTGGGCCTGGAGAGGCCGCCCCACCTGATCATGGTGACCGCTTACGCTCGTGAGGAGGTCATGCAGGAAGCCGAGCAGGCTGGTCTGGAGGAGTTTCTGCTCAAGCCGGTCACTGCCTCGACCTTGTTTGACAGCGTGGGCCGGGTGCTCGGAGGGGCTGGCGAGAGCCACCCGCCGCAGCCCTCGGGCCAAACAAGCGGGGCTCAGTTGAGCCAGCTTCGCGGAGCGCGCGTACTGCTGGTGGAAGACAACGAGCTCAATCAGGAGGTGGCCCTGGGTCTTCTGGCCGAGGGCGGCTTGCTGGTGGACGTGGCCGACAACGGTCAGAAGGCTGTCGAGATGGTCCAGCAGCGCCCCTACGAGCTGGTTTTGATGGACATGCAGATGCCGGTCATGGACGGAGTGACGGCCACCCGCGAGATCCGCAAGCTCGAGCGCTACCAGAGCCTGCCCATCGTGGCCATGACGGCCAACGCCATGCAGCAGGATCGCGATCGCTGCGTGGAGGCCGGGATGAATGACCACCTGGCCAAGCCGGTCGAGCCCGAGGAGCTGTACCGGCTGCTCTTCAAATACCTGGGCGGGCGCGCTCAGGCTGTCTCTTCGAACGCGGCCGACCCTGAGAAGGCGGCTGCGTTGCTCAAGGAGCTGGCCGAGAAGCTCGCCAGCGGCGACGGCGATTCGGCCGATCTGGTGCGGACCAACGCCGGGCTGCTTCAGACGGTGTTGGGAGCCGATGTCTACCAGAAGCTGGATGGCCTGACCGCCGGATTCGATTTCGACCAGGCCCTGGCGCTGATCCAGCCGGCGACAGGTTCCTGACCTTCGGCCTGCGAATGCCAGGGCTGCTCGCATGACCTGGCTCCAGCGCTATCGCTACCGGCATTTCTTGTCCAACTCCATGTGGGTCAGCTCCACGCTCGGGCTCATCCTGGCGCTGGCCTCTCATCGGGTCCTGTACCTGGTCAGTCGTGCCATGGGCTGGCACGCGGCCACGGAGCCCGATGCTGCTCGCGCTGTCATCGGGGCCATGTCCTCGTCTCTCTTGACGTTCATCGTCTTCGTGTCGTCTGCTCTGCTGGTAGCGGTGCAACTGGCCAGCGCCCAGTTGTCCCCCCGCATCATCGCCCTGGCCCTCAAAGAGCCTGGAACTCGGATATGTCTGGGCATCTTCGTGTTCAACTTTACTTTCAGCCTGGCTGTGCTCTCGCGCATCGGCTCGCAGACTCCGCTGATCGAGCTGCAGGTTTGCATCTGGAGCAGCCTTGGCTCCATTATCGTCTTTCTCTACATGGTGGATCGACTGGCCAGGTCTCTTCGTCCCATCTCCATTCTGACGATGATCGCGGGCAAAGGGGCCGAAGTGATTAAAAGCGTCTACCCGTTGATGCTCGATGAAGGCCCACGGGCGGTCTCGCAGTCTCTTCCTGACCCGAGCACGGCCCTGGTGGTGGAGCACATCGGGCGCTCGAGCGTCTTGTTGGCCTTTGACCAGGAGGGGCTGCTCACCCTGGCCAGCCAGGAAAACGCAATCATCGAGCTGATGCCGCAGGTTGGTGATTTCGTGGTGCACGGGGACGGTCTGTTCCGGATTTATGGCTCGACTCGCCTCTCCCCCGACGTCTTGAGACGCTGCCTGGCCCTGGGGGACGAGCGCACCATGGAGCAAGATCCCGCCTTTGCCTTTCGCATCATCGTGGACGTGGCCTGCCGGGCTCTGTCGCGGGCCATCAACGATCCGACGACCGGGGTGCTGGCCCTGGATCAGGTCCATCTGTTGCTTCGCCTCACGGGGCTTCGCCGGCTCGATACCGGCTGCGTTTCTGACAGTCAAGGCCGGTTGCGGTTGGTCTTTCGCACCCCTGACTGGGAAGACTTCGTCTGGCTCGGGTTGGCCGAGATTCGTCAGTTCGGCGCGGGAAACATCCAGATCGCAAGGCGGATGCGAGCGCTGCTCGAGCACCTTCTCAAAGTGATGCCGCCGGGGCGACAGCCGGCCCTGCGGGAGCAGCTGGAACTGCTCGACCGTTCGGTGGCTCGTAGCTTTCCAGACGTTGAGGACCGAGAGCAGGCCAGCCTCAAAGATTTGCAGGGCCTGGGCGGCTCGGCCGCCCCGGCCCTGCAGGTCGAGCAGCAGACTGGCTCAGCGCCAGTTTGAGAGCACTCGCTCGAGCTTGGACAGTTTCTGGTCTCCTTCGAAGGCCGCTTCCACGTTCCCGGCCCGCATCAGGAGCCGGTTCGGGGTGGACTTCACGGTCACTTCACCGAGTTTGCGAGTGGAGGACTTGCCGATCTGAGCGTCTCGGACCGAGCTCTTGAGGCCGGACGTGTCCGGCAGAGGCCACCCCTTGCCGGCGATGACGACCCGGGTGGTGGTCTTGTGCTTCTGGAAGATCACCTTCTGACCGCGCGAATCCAGCATTCCGATGTCCTGGGGCAGCTTGCTGGCACGCCGGGGGGTCGGCTTGGACAGGCTGGAGACCCCGAACGGCCCCGGTACAACACCGGGAGCCGATGGGGGAGTGAAGGTCTGGCTGCTGGCCTGGGGTGGCTGGAAGGTGGTCGAGGAGGCTGTAGGGGGCTGGAAGGTAGGGCCCTGGAACGTGGTGTTCCCGGGAGGAGGAGGCGGCTCGAAGGTGTTGGTCGCGGTGGTGGGCGGCTGGAAGGTGGGCGGGCTGAAGGTTTGTTGCTGACCCACCTGTTTGCCCGGGTCGCCGTACTTGTTGACCATCGTGGAGGCCGCCGGGGCCCGCCGGGGAGGCGGCGTCACGGCGGTTGGAAGCGGAGGATGGGAGGGATCGGTCACGACCGCCCCGTGCCCGAGCCACACGACCTGATCGCCCCGAGCCGGCTGGGCGGAGGAAAGGCCAGTCGTGAGCATGGCCTGCTCGCCGCTGACCTCGATCACCCGGGCCTGGCAGAGCTCTCTGCCGTTGCGTCGGATCGAGACTCGATCGCCTGGAGCCAGACTGTTGGACATCACCCGAGCCACCCAGTAGGGGCTGCGCGGGCTTTGACTCAGGCTGCCGACGGTCTGGCCCTGCTCTGGAACCAGGGCCAGCGTCGCCAGTGAGAGAGCCAGCAGAAGAAGCGAAATCATTCTTTTCATAGCATGGTCATGGTGCGTCAATTGTGGGCTCTGGTCGATGATCTAGATCATTCTGGCTCCGTGTGCGAGAGGGGTTCCTCTGGGCGGGGAGAACCACGGGACCGCTTCACTGATTCAGATCATAGCCGGACCCTGCGGTGCCCGCTACCGTGGGCATATTCAGTCAGCCAGGGAAGTGGGTTCCTGGCACCAGGAGGTAGGATGTTCCTCAGATGTTGGGCAGCGATCGTGCTGGCCCTGTTCCTGAGCGGTCCCCTGAAGGCACAGGTGACCGCTGACCAGTACAGCGACGCAGAGCTCGAGCAACTCGTCGAGCCCGTTGCGCTCTACCCGGATGCCCTTTTGACGCACGTTCTGACAGGCTCGACCGAGCCCACCCAGTTGCGCACCGCGCTCGAGTTGAGTAAATCCGGAGGATCGCCCGGCTCGGACATGGCCCCTTCGGTCCAGGCCTTGATGGAGTTCCCCGACGTGCTGGCCATGATGGTGGACAACACCCAGTGGACCGACGCCATCGGCTACGCCGTGGCCAACCAGGAGGACGATGTGCTGCGGGCCGTCCAGCAGGTCCGGAGCAAGGTCCAGGCGGCCGGTAACCTGCAGTCCTCCGACCAGATGCAGGTCAGCCAGGAAGGGGACGTGATCGTGATCCAGTCCCCTTCCGAGGATCAGGTCTACGTCCCGAGCTACGATACCTCGGCGATGTACGCCACCGGCGCTCTGCTGACGTACGGCACCGCGGTGGCGGTGCGGAACGCTTACTGGAGCGGCGCCTGCGACTGGCACCAGGGCATCTATTACGGTGCTCCTGGCGCTTATCGCGGCTACCGATACGGGAGCTATCCGCCCGGAGCGGCGGCCTGGGCTCCCCGGCCGGCTCCCTACGCGGGACGTGCGGCTGCCTACCCCGGCAGGGTCAACAATGTCAACGTGAACCGCGTCAACGTCAACAACTACAATGCGGCTCGGGTCAACACCGTGCGTCCGGCCGGCGCTGCCAATGCCTACCGGCCGGCAACGGCGCAACCTCGACCGGCTGGCGCCGCCAATGCCTATCGCCCGGCTACGGCCCAACCTCGACCGGCCGGCGCCGCCAACGCCTATCGCCCGGCCACCCGGCCGCCGGCTCCGCAATCCGGTCTGACCGGGGGGTATTCCAGCGGCCTGAACTACTCACGAGGCGTCGACGCACGCCAGGCCAGCGCGCGCGGACAAAGCAGCATGAGCTCCAGCCCCAGCATGCGCGGGGGTGGGGGAATGCGTGGCGGAGGAGGTCGCAGATGAAGACAATGCGTGTTCTTTTTGTTGCCCTGGCGCTGGTGTGCGGTCTGACGGGACTGACTCCGGCTCAGGAGCAGAAGACCTTCGGGTCCCCGAAGCAGGCAGCCGAGGCCATGATCGCGGCCTTCATGTCCGATGATCGTGCCAGGATGCTGGAGATCCTCGGTCCGGAAGCTCAAGACCTTTTTAATGATATCGACCCGCAGGCTGAGCGCGAGCGTCTCAAGACCATCGCTCTGGCGGCCACCGATCGGTCGAGCTTTGAAGAAGGCAAGAACGGTCAGGTCATCTGGCTGGTGGGCGAGGAGGTCTGGCCCTTCCCCATTCCTCTGGTGCACGACGGCACTTACTGGCGCTGGGATACGGCTGCAGGCAAAGAGGAGATTTTGGCCCGGCGCATCGGCCTGGATGAGCTGCAGGCCCTGAAGATGCTCTCGCGCCTGGCCCAGGCCCAGGAAGAATATGCCTCGGTGGACTATGACGGCGACCAGGTGCTCGAGTTCGCTCAGCGCATTCGGGCCACCGAAGGGACGCGCGACGGCCTCTACTGGGTCAGCGAAGAGCTTCCCAGCCCATTGCAGTCGACCGCCGAGGAGTTCAAGGACTACCTGGCCGGCAAGATGGCCAATTCGGGCTGGTTCGGCTATCACTGCAAGCTTCTCAACGGTCAGACCGAGAACGCCGCCGGGGGGAAGTATGACTACCTCATCAATGGCAACCTGATCGGTGGCTACGCGTTCATCGCCTGGCCCATCGCCTATGGGAACTCCGGTATCACGACCTTCATCATGAACCACAACGGCAAGATCTATCAAAGAGATCTGGGACCGGAGACCGAGAGCCTGGTCCGCGAGATCACCAGATTCGACCCCGGCAAGGGCTGGACCGAGGTGAACTCGGCTGGCAATCCCGTCGGGCCGCTCAAGCGGCCGGTCAAGTAGGAGGCGCGATGCGAAGATTGATATTCCTGATCACTTTGTTGACCGTTCTGCTGGGCTCGCTGGCGCTGGCCCAGGAGGAGGCGGCTGACGGGCTCTACTCGCCCGAAGAGCTCGAGCAGATCGTGGGGCCGATCGCTCTTTACCCCGACCCGGTGCTGTCCAACGTGCTGGTCGCCTCGACCGAGCAGGCCCAGCTTCGCCAGGCCGACGAGCTGGCCAAGGCGGGAAAGACCTCCGAAGAATCGCCGGAGGAGTGGGAGCCTGCCGTGCGCTCGCTGGTCGACTACCCGGACATTCTGGACACCATGGTGTCGGCTTCCGACTGGACCGCTGCTCTGGCTTACGCGGTCGCCAACCAGCAGCCCGACGTCATGAAAGCGGTTCAGCAGTATCGCGAGAAGGCTTATCAAGCCGGCAATCTCCGCAGCGGCGAGCAGATGGAGGTCACCCGCGAGGAGGAGCAGATCTGCATTCAGCCCACCAATCCCGAGGTGGTCTACGTACCCAGCTACGATCCCGAGGTGGTGGTGGTCGAGTCGAGCTACGACAATGACGACGACTACTGGGCCTCGGGAATCCTCGGGTTCGGAGCGGGCATCGCTGCCAGCAGCTTGATGTACTACAACCACTGCAACTGGTGGGGCTACGGAATGACCTCGGGTTACTGGCCCTGCGGTGCCAATGGATGGTATCGCCCGGGCTGCCCGGTGGCAACCCCGTATCGCGCCAATCAGGCATTCAACCGCCGCCCCGTGGCCGGGAACGGTAACAATGTGCGTTGGAACAACGGCAACGTCAACATCGGCAACTCGATCAACGTTGGGGGTGGCAACCGCATCGGGAACCGACCCAACGTCGGCAGTCCGGGACGCATCGGGAGCCCTGGCGGGGTCGGGAGACCCGGCGGAGTCGGGAGCCCGGGCGGCGTCGGAAGACCCGGTGGCATCGGGAGCCCTGGCGGAGTCGGGAGCCCCGGCGGAGTCGGAAGACCCGGTGGCATCGGGAGCCCTGGCGGCGTCGGGAGACCCGGTGGCGTGGGGAGCCGGCCTGCCCTGCCGAGCAGTCCCAGTTTCAATACCTCTCGGATGCGGCCGGATTACACAAGTGTGGGCCGCACTCGGCCCTCCGCCTCCACTCGGCCCTCCGTTTCCTCTCCGAGCTTCCGCAGCGGCGGGAGCGGCGGTTACCGCGACATGGGCGGCCGGGGTGGCGGCCTGCAGATGGAGCGTGGCTCTTCGGCCCGCGCCAGCAGCAGCCGCGGTAACGCCAGCTTCAATCGCTCGACCGGACGCAGCAGCGGCTACCGTTCCAGCGGACGATCGGGTGGCTACAGCGGAGGAGGTGGCGCCCGGCGCGGGGGCGGCGGAGGTCGCAGACGTTGAGGAGGATGAAGATGTTCAAGCGTATTCTCACCACCGCCGTCCTGGCCTTTTCCCTGATGGGAACGGGACTGGCCGATCAAAAGACCTTCCCCACGCCTGAGGAGGCTGTCAAAGCCGTCGTCAGGGCTTTCGATAACGACAGCGAGCAACAGATTCTGGCCATCTTCGGGCCCGAGGCGCGGGAGTTGCTCGAGACAGCCGACCAGGCCGAGTCCGGCATTCTGCGCGAGCGCATCGCCCGGGCCTCTGAGAAGCGCTCCGCTCTCCAGAAGGAGAAGAACGGGACCCTGACCTGGGTAGTAGGAGAGGAAGTCTGGCCTTTTCCCGTCCCGCTCGTTCATACCAAGAAGGGCTGGAAGTTCGACACCGAGGCCGGCTACGACGAGGTGTTGCGCCGACGCGTCGGTCGCAACGAGCTGGCCGTCATCAAGCTGCTTCGAGCCATGGCCGAGGCCCAGATGCAGTACGCCTCCAAAGACTGGGATGAGGATGGCGTCTTCGAGTTCGCCCAGAAGTTGAAGTGCTCGCCGGGCAAGCGCGACGGTCTTTATTGGGATGCCAGCGAAGGCGAGCCGAGCCCGATGGAGTCGTTCGCCGAGACCGTCAAGGAGTACCTGCAGCGTAAGACTCACGACCGAACCTGGATGGGCTATCGGCTGAAGCTTCTGACCGCCCAGGGCCCCGCCGCCCCGGGCGGCAAGTTCAACTACATCATCAACGGCAACATGATCCTGGGTTATGCCGTGCTGGCCTACCCGGTGGACTATCGCAAGAGCGGTATCATGAGCTTTCTGCTCAACCACTACGGGCAGATTCGCCAGGCCGACCTTGGTCCCGACACGGCCCAGCTGGCCGAGAAGATGACCGTCTACAATCCTGGCAAGGACTGGGTTCTGGTCTCCAAGGACTGAGCCCGAACGAACCTCAATACAAAAGGAGTCCATTGTGAAACGATCCCAACTCACTGCCTGTTTGCTCTGGATGGTGCTGGTGGTCACGCCCGCATTCGCCCAGGCCAACGCGATCGATACCCGGAAGCTCTACGATGAGAGTTATAAGGTTTTCCGAGAGGGAGATTATGCCGAGGCCATCAAGGGCTTCGACAAGTGCATCAAGGCCAACCCGGGCTTCGTCAAAGCCTTCGTTTTCCGCGGCGCCAGCTACTTTCTGCTGGACCAGCACCAGAAGGCCATCGGCGATCTCGATAAGGCCCTTCAGCTCGATCCCGAGAACCCCGAGGCCCTCTATTATCGCGGCTGCGCCTACCTCTTCAAAGGCGACTCGAAGGAGGCCATCAAGGACTATGACCGCTTCTTGAAGATTCAGACCGAGAGCGGAGCCGGCTACTTCTATCGTGGTCTGGCTCACTACCGTCTGAACCAGCTCGACCTGTGCGTGTCGGATGCCAGCAAGGCCATCTCTTTTGGTCTGGCCAAGCGTTCCGTGGTCTACGCCCTGCGAGGGATGGCCTATGTTCGGATGGAGCGCAACCAGGCCGCCCTGGATGATTTCGAAGCGGCCGCCAATCTCGAGCCCGACAACACCATGCTGATCCTGCTCAACTACGTGGCCAAGGCTCGCCTCGGCACCCAGGACAAGACCTACCTCCAGAGCTACGCCCAGCGCGCCACCGAGAAGGAGAGCTGGCCGTATCCGGTGGTGCAGATGTACCTCGGCCAGATCGGTCCCGATGAGTGCCTGAAAGCCGCCGTCAACCTCAGCGACGAGCGCTATCGCGAGATGATGCAGCACCAGGCCGACTTCTTTGTCGGTCAGTACTTCATCATGAACGGACAGACGGACAAGGGCAAAGCCTACGTGACCAAAGCTCTGGGAGAGAACAAGAACCTGTTCTTGATGGATGCCTATGTCAAGAACCGTCTCGACGTTCTGAAGTAGCCCTGTCCATGGCCTGCAGTTGCGCGCACTGGTCTGACCAGCGCGCGCAGCTGTAGAATCGGCACGGTCCCGCGCGTTTTAACTCTGAACAGGGCAACGCGCGGGACTTTAGTTATTTATATACCGGTGGCTCGGCTCTCTTCATCACGAGAGCCTGGTGGCTGGTTGGCCATCAGGAGGCCGGCTCCTGGGCCGCTGGCTCTGATCCTGGTTCCTGCTGAGCCCCTGGCGCCTGATGGAACTCCTCCACGGCCTCGGCGACGGTGGTGAATCGGTTGATGGACCCCACCAGCTCCTCCAGCCCCGCCAGGCGCAAAGAGTCCCGCACCGAGGAGCGAGGCTCCACGAGGCGCAAGCGGGCTCCTTCGCCGGCCACTTCCCTGGCCAGCTCGGCCAGGGTCTCACAGGCGTGCAGGTCGACGAATGGGGAGCTGGACAGGTCGCAGAGGACCAGCCGGGGATGAGTGCGGTGGAACTCCTCCAGGACCACGTCTCGCACATGCTCGGCGTTGAAGTAGAGCAGGCTCGACTCGGCCCGGAAGATCAAGATTCCCTCGACGGGCTCGTTATCGGGGTGGCGGGCCATGTCCGAGAATCTTTGCGTGCCTGGAATGCGACCCAGAAAGGCCACGTAGGGGGACGAGGCCCGGCGAATCAAGAGCAAGAGCGAGATGACCGCCCCGATCATGACCCCGCGCAGCATGCCCGAGCTCAGAACCCCGGCCGTGGCCGCCATGGCGATGAAGAACTCGGTGCGGGCCAGGGCGTAGAGGCGCTTCAGGGCGGGCACGTTGATCAGCCCCAGAATGGCCACCAGCACCACGGCCGCCAGCACCGGCTGGGGCAGGTTGTGCAGTAAGGAGGCCAGGAAGACGGTGACGATCAGCACCATCAGGCTGGCAAACAGGCCCGACAGGGGAGTGCGGGCTCCGCTGCTTTCGTTGACCAGCGATTGGGACATCCCGCCGCTGACCGGGAATCCCCGGGTGAGCCCCGTGGCCAGGTTGACGGCTCCGATGGCCAGAAACTCCTGGTTGCAGTCAAAGCGGCCCCGGTGCTTGGCGGCGAACATTCGCCCGATGGCGGCCGTTTCCACCGCCCCCAGCATGAAGCAGGCCAGCGCCAACGGCATCAGCTCCTGGAGGTCGGCCAACGAAACCATCGGCAGGCCCGGCATGGGGAGGCCCTCGGGAACGTCGCCGAGCAGTTTGACCCCGCGCTCGCCCAGTCGAGCCACTGAAGAGGCCACGATGCCTCCCACCACCACGAAGAGGGCCACTGGCTTGTCTTTCGCGTACATCTTGCCCAGTACCAGGATGGCCAGGGCCACCGCGCCTACCGCCAGCGAGGCCGGGTTGGTGTGACCCAGCTCGCCCAGGAAGGTTGCCGAGCGCTCCCAGAAGTCGCCGTGGCTGCCGTGCACGCCAAACAGCTTGGGCAACTGGGTGCTGGCCAGGAAGAGGGCCACCCCGCACTTGAACCCCAGCATGACCGTCTCGGAGACGAAGTGCACGACCGCGCCCCCCCGCACGGCCCAGGCCACCACCCCGATGATCCCCACCAGCAGTGCGGTGGTCGTGGCCAGAGCGTAGAAGCGTTCGTTGTTGCCTCCGGCCATGGCCCCCAGCGAGGAGCCGATCAAGAGCGAAATGGCCGATGTGACCGAGATGGTCGTGTGCCGTGAGCTGCAAAAGAGCCAGAAGATCAGTCCCGGGAACAGGCAGGCGTAGAGCCCGGCTTCCGGAGGCAGGTTGGCCAGCGAGGCGTCTCCGATGGCCGCCGGAACCATGTAGGCGGCCAGCGTCAGACCGGCGATCAGGTCGGCGACAAGATAGGTCTTCTGGTAGGTGGGCAGCCAACCCAGAGCCGGCATGAACCGCGCCAGCCCCGACTTGTTTGAATTCTCCACAACGCCTCCTGTCATGCGATCGCCTTGCGACTGGTCGAGAATAAGGCCGGGATGCTGCCCATCCCCAGAGCGATGGCCAGCAAAATGATCTGGGCCTGGATCAGCGAGGCAAGACCTTGCAGGTAATCTCCCGCCACCAGGTGCAGGATTCCGCTGAAGAAGACAGCTCCAGGCACCAGCGGAATGTAGCCTGGCATGGCCATGAACGAGTAGGGGCAACCTGCTCGACGGGCCAGCAATTCGGACGAGAGACCGATGGAGAAACCAGCCAGAAGATTGGCCACCTCCGCTGGCCATGCGTGGGCAGCGACCGAGGCGCGCGTCAGGATGGCCACCAGGCCGACCAGGCCCGAGCCGAGCAGATACCGCCGGGGCACATCGAAGAGGACCGCGAAACCAACCGCTGCCACCCCTCCCATCAAGGCGGCCAGCAGCACCTGATCCTGGCCGGGCAGGACACCGCTTTCTGCCGGACGTCCCCAGGCCAGGATGACCCCCCAGACCCCCACGCTTGCTGCGATGATGGTCAGGAGCGCACTGGTCGCTCGGGTCAGACCCGCGGTGACGTCTCCGCGGAAGAGGTCGGCCGTGCTGCTCACCAGCGGAACCCCGGGAACCAGCAGCAGGATCGAGGCGGCTACGCTCACACCTGGCCCGGCCAGAGCCAGCGCGGTGGCGCTGGCAAAGGCGGCCACCACCACCGTGGTGAGCAGCCTTCCCAGCCGGGTGTGGGCGAGATGGTGCCGCAGCAGCTGGGCCAGCGAAGAGGTTACCAGCACGACGTAGAAATCTCGGGCCGTTCCACCCAGGTTCACGGCGAACGCGCCGCATCCGAGCCCGACTGCCAGGGCCACCAGCCAGGGGGGATACTGGCGTGACAATCCCTCAATCCTCTGCAGCTCGCTCTCGGCCTCTGACGCCGACATCTTTCCGCTCTCCACCCCGGATACCAGGTGCAGCACCCGGGCCAGTTTGGAGAGCTCCACCCCGCTCTGGCTGACGCGTCGAAGGCGCGTCTCTTGCTCTTGCCCTGAGACCAGCGAGGCGACGATGCTCCCGGGATTCACGCTGACTTCTACCGAGTCGGCTCCCAGGCCGGTTCCCAGGCGCTGGATCGATTCCTCGACCAGCGACGTGTTGCCCCCGTTCTCCAGCATGATCTTGCCTGCCCGAAGACTGATTTCCAGGATGGAAGTCATGGCGGGCCGTTCCAGGAGAGTAGACCTTGGCAAAGCGCTCCGTCGCTTCTGCGCTCGGGCAGGGGGTCCTCCGTTTCGAGGCAGGAGACGCGGTTTGGTTCCAGGAAGCCCGACGCTGATTCAGATCATAGCCGCTGAAGACGGGAAATCCTAGAATCGTCATCATGCTCTCCGAGATCCTCCGAACGCCTCTTTACTGGATGCTGCTCTTCGTTCCAGCCGTGCTGTTCGCCGAGCATGCCCGGCCCGAGGCCAGGACGCTGGCCAGCGGGCCGTCCACTCCGATGTGGCCCTGACTCTTTATCTCATGCCGCCTGCGGGTGGCAACACCAAGGTAAGCTACGAAAGAGAGGTCTCTCATCTGTGCTCAGTCTGAAGGAATATGACATCCACCTGCCCACGGTCTATCGCAACCTGGCTCCGGCCGCCCTGTACGAGGCGGCGCTGAAGAACGAGAAGGGCACCATCATCGCCTCCAATGGAGCTCTGGCGGTGCAGTCCGGGCGCAAGACCGGGCGCAGCCCCTCGGACAAGCGCATCGTCGATCACCCCGACAGCACCAAAGACATCTGGTGGGGCAACGTGAACATCAAGCTTCCCGAGCGCATCTTCGACATCAATTTCGAGCGCGCCAACGACTACCTGGACACCCTGGATACTGTCTACGTGGTGGACGGCTTCGCCGGCTGGGATCCCAAGCACCGGCTAAAGGTTCGGGTGATCTGCTCGCGGGCCTACCACGCCCTGTTCATGTGGAACATGTTGATCCGACCGACCGCCGAGGAGCTCAAGGACTTCGGCGAGCCCGACTACGTCATCTTGAACGCTGGCCGCTTCCCGGCCAACCGGTACACCGAGGGCATGACGTCCGACACCAGCGTGGATATCAGCTTCGAGCGGCAGCGGGTGGTCATTCTCGGCACCGAGTACGCGGGCGAGATGAAGAAAGGCGTCTTCACCATCATGCACTACCTCATGCCGAAGGTAGGCGTGCTCTCGATGCACTGCTCGGCCAACGAGGGCGAGGCGGGCGACGTGTCGCTCTTCTTCGGGCTCTCGGGCACCGGCAAGACCACCCTGTCAGCCGATCCGCGACGCAAGCTGATCGGAGACGACGAGCATTGCTGGACTGATCATGGCATCTTCAACATCGAGGGCGGCTGCTACGCAAAGTGCATCGGGTTGACGGCCGAGAAGGAGCCCGAGATCTGGCAGGCCATTCGCTTTGGCTCCCTGCTCGAGAACGTGGTCGTCGACCCGGACACGCGCGAGGTTCACTACGAGGATTCGATTCTGACCGAGAATACCCGGGTGGCCTATCCGATCGAGTTCATCCAGAACGCGAAGGTGCCTTGTGTGGGCGGTCATCCGAAGAACATCATCCTGCTCACCTGCGATGCCTTCGGCGTGCTGCCTCCGGTGAGCCGACTCACGCCCGAGCAGGCCATGTACCACTTCATCAGCGGCTACACGGCCAAAGTGGCCGGGACCGAAGAGGGGGTCAAGGAGCCTCAGGCCACGTTCTCAGCCTGTTTTGGGGCCGCTTTCATCGTGCGCCACCCCAACGTCTATGCCGAGTTGCTGGCAGCCAAGATGAAGCAACACGACGCCCGCGTCTGGCTGGTCAACACCGGCTGGTCGGGCGGCGGCTATGGCGTGGGTCAGCGCATGAAGCTGGCCTACACCCGGGCCATCATCGACGCCATTCATGCCGGCAGCCTGGACCAGGCCGAGAGCGTGACCGACCCGGTTTTCGGCCTGTCCGTCCCCAAAGCATGCCCGGGCGTTCCGTCCGAGATTCTGCAGCCACGCAACACCTGGAAGGACGGTGCGGCGTTCGACTCGACCGCCGGCCACCTGGCCGAGCTGTTCCACAAGAACTTCCAGAAGTACAGCGACGGCTGCCGTCCCGAGGTGCGTGAGGCTGGTCCGGTCCGCGAGGCGAGCCGGGCCCAGTAGCGCCTGGGCGGGCCGGGTCTGACAGACCCGGCCCGCGATTTCGGTAGAGGAGGTGACCGTGCGCATTCCAGAGCTGGCCGAGCTACAGATCAAAACCCTGGGGCCGGCGCCCTATCCGTCCACGATCGCTCGCGCCGGCAGGTTCGTGGACGAGTCCAGCCGGGTGCTGCTGCTCTCGGATTCGGCCCAGGTACAGGCCTGGCAGGCCGCCGGGCGCCCTCTGCCCTCTCTGGAGCGGGCCGGTCCTCGGGCCAATCTCTTTTTCGAGCCGAGCCAGACGGTTTGCGGAATCGTGACCTGCGGGGGCCTGTGCCCGGGGCTCAACGACGTCATTCGCTCGCTGGCTCTCAACCTGCTGGAAATGTATGGCGTCAAGCGGGTGCTGGGGTTCCGCTACGGCTACAAGGGCCTGTCTCGCCAGGGCCCCGAGCCGGTGGTGCTCGACCGCGACCAGGTGGATCGACTGGCCGGCACGGCGGGAAGCTTTTTGGGGTCGTCGCGCGGTCCGCAGGACGTGGGCGAGATGGTGGATACTCTGGTTCGCCGGGGGGTGGATGTGCTCTTCGTGATCGGCGGGGACGGCACGCTGCGAGGCGCTTCCGCCCTGGCCGCCGAGGTGGCCCGTCGGGGTGAGCCGATCGCCATTATCGGCGTGCCCAAGACCATCGACAACGACATCGCCTGGACGAGTATGAGCTTCGGCTTTCACACCTCCGTCGAGGAGGCCCGCAAGGTGGTGCTGGCCGCCCACGCCGAGGCTCGCAGCGCCGAGAACGGCATCGGACTGGTCAAGTTGATGGGCCGTCACTCCGGTTTCATCGCGGCCCACGCCACCGTGGCCAGCGGAGTGGCCAACTTCTGCCTCATCCCCGAGCATCCGCTCCAGTTGGATCGATTTCTGGCCAGCCTGGAGCAACGCCTGCGCGGTCAAGGCCACGCCGTCATCGTGGTGGCCGAAGGGGCCGGGCAAGAGCTGATGGAGAGCGCGGGCGCCAAGGACGCGTCCGGGAATGTTCGTCTGCAAGATGTCGGGCTGTGGCTCAAGGAGCGGATCAGCGCTCATCTGGCCGGGCGGGGGATGGAGTTCACCCTGAAGTACCTCGATCCCAGCTACTCCATTCGCAGTGCTCCGGCCAACACCGTCGACAGCGAGTACTGTCTGTTGCTCGGGCACTTTGCTGCTCACGCCGGTCTGGCGGGCATGACCGACATGACCGTGGGTCTGTGGCATCAGCACTTCGTGCATCTGCCGATCTCGGTCGTGACCGAGACCCGCAAGCAGGTCGACCTCGAGGACGAGATGTGGCAGTCGGTCCTGACGATGACCGGACAGGCGCGCAGCGAGGTTTATTCCACCACCTGAAGAAAGCTCGCAGACATCACTGAGGAGGCTCGCAAGGATGACTGCTGAGGAGCGTCGGCTGCTCGAGGATAGCACGGGAGAGCAGTCCTGGAAGTTCTGGGGACCTTACCTGAGCGAGCGCCAGTGGGGGACGGTGCGAGAGGACGCCAGTCAGGACGGAAATTCCTGGAACGACTTCACCTTCGAAGAGTCGCACTTTCGCGCCTATCGTTGGGGCGAGGACGGCCTGGCCGGTCTGAGCGACGAGAAGCAGCGACTCTGCTTTGCGCTGGCGCTCTGGAACGAGAAAGACCCCTACCTCAAGGAGCGACTTTTCGGCCTGAGCAACGGACAGGGAAACCACGGTGAGGACGTCAAGGAATACTACTTCTACCTCGACAACACGCCCACTCACTCCTACCAGAAGTTCCTCTACAAGTATCCTCAGTCGGCCTTTCCCTATCGCGAGCTCTACGAGGTCAACGCCAGGCGGACCCGGCACGATTTCGAGTATGAGTTGCTCGACACCGGGGTCTTTGACCGCGATGCCTACTTCGATGTCTTCGTGGAGTATGCCAAAGCCTCGCCGCACGACATTCTGATCGAGATCACGGTCCACAACCGGGGTGCAGAGGATGCGCCCCTGCACCTCTTGCCGACGCTCTGGTTGCGCAATCCTCAGGCCGACGCCACCTCGCCGCCCGAAGGCAGTCTCAGCCTGGGTCCCAGGGGAGCGATTGTGGCCACCCACCGCGAGCTCGGGGAGATGCAGTTGTTGGTGGAGGGGAGCGGGGCCCAGGCTCTGTTCACCGACAATGTGACCAGCCGTTCCGGGATTTACGGCAAGGATGCCTTCCATCGCTTCGTCGTCAGTCGGGACACCGGCGCGGTCAATCCTCGCCAGCGGGGCAGCAAAGCCGCCTACCACGTCATCTGGCAGGTGCCGGCCGGCAAGTCGCAGACTCTGAGGCTGCGTCTTGGTCGGGGCAAAAACGGCCCCAACGGCTCGTTCAGCAGCTTCGGCTCGGTGCTGAGCCAGCGTCGCAGGGAGGCTGATGAGTTCTACGACAGTCGACTGTTCGCCCTGAAGGGCCAGGACGAGCGGAGTGTGGCCCGTCAGGCCCTGGCCGGGATGCTCTGGTCCAAACAGTTCTACCATTTCGACCTCGAGCGCTGGCTGTCCGAGCAACCCCGGACGCGCAATCAGGGCTGGTTCCACATGATCAACGAGGACATCGTGTCCATGCCTGACAAGTGGGAGTATCCCTGGTACGCAGCCTGGGACCTGGCCTTTCACTGTCTTCCGCTGTCGGTCATCGATCCTGATTTTGCCAAGCGCCAGATGCACCTGGTCTTGCGGGAAACCTACATGCACCCGACGGGGCAGTTGCCTGCCTACGAATGGAACTTCAGCGACGTCAACCCCCCCGTGCACGCCTGGGCCACCCTGTTTGTCTACAACTTCGGGAAACTGCGCACGGGCGAGGCGGACCTGGAATTCCTGCGCCCGGCTTTCCAAAAGCTGCTGCTCAACTTTACCTGGTGGGTCAACCGCAAGGACCGCGACGGGAAGAACGTTTTCGAGGGAGGCTTCCTGGGCCTGGACAACATCGGGGTCTTCGATCGCAGCGCGCCTCTTCCCACGGGAGGACACCTCGAGCAGGCCGATGGCACCGCCTGGATGGCCCTGTTCTGCCAGAACATGTTCGAGATGGCCCTGGAGATGGTGGATGATGACGAGAGCTCTGGCTATCGGGACCTGGCCGTGAAGTTCTGCCGGCACTTTTTCTACATCGCCGCGGCCATGAATCGCATGGGCGTCCACGAAGACGAGATGTGGGACGAAGAGGATGGTTTTTTCTACGACCTGTTGAGATTGCCGGACGGACGATGCCAGCGTCTGAAGGTACGCTCCATGGTCGGGCTCTTGCCGATGTGCGCGGTGAGCGTGATCGAACTGGACGTGCTGCGTAGAGTCCCGGAGCTGGGCGAGAGACTGAGCAAGAAGATTGGCCGCGACTCACCCCTGTTGGCCAACATTGCCGATCCTACTCGCCCTGGAGAGCGCAAGAGCCGCCTGCTCTCCATTCTCAACGAGCCGAACTTGCGGCGCGTCCTGGCTCGCCTCTTTGATCCGGACGAGTTCTTGAGCGACTACGGCATCCGCTCCTTGTCGCGCTACCATGCCAGGCATCCCTACGTCTTCCACTGGAGAGGCCAGGACCACCGGGTGAGCTATCTGCCCGCCGAGTCGGACACGGGCATGTTCGGCGGAAACTCCAACTGGCGCGGTCCCATCTGGATTCCGGTCAACACGCTGATCGTGCGGGCCTTGCTGCAGTATTACAGCTACTACGGCGACTCGTTCAAGGTCGAGTTTCCCACCGGCTCGGGTCGGCAGGTTACGCTCTACGAGGCAGCCCGGGAGATCGTCACTCGACTGACCAGCATCTTCCTGCGCAACAAGGCCGGCAAGCGGCCGGTCTACGGTGGCACGGAGAAGTTCCAAAACGATCCCCACTGGCGCGACCTGATTCTCTTTTACGAGTATTTCCACGGGGATTGTGGGGCCGGCCTGGGGGCGAGTCACCAGACGGGCTGGACCGGGGTGGTCGCAGCCCTGGAAAGTTACTTCTCGCTGGCCACGCCCGAGACTGTGTTGAAGAAGGGAAGTCGCATGCTGGCTGGCTCGGGCAAGCGGAAATAGAGGCTGTGTCCACCCTGCGCGACCTCTGACGGCCCTCCTCTCCTGGGTCCCGTCCGAGGACAGGCCTGGGTTCACCCCCTGGTGTTCAACTGTTAGCCGAATGATGGGTACCCGGGAAACCGGATCCAGTTTAACCCTCGCGCGGAAAGCGGCGGGCGTGCTAGAATGGAGGGCGGCCATTATGACGTGGTGTATGCCTCCCAGAACAGCCCGGTGGGTCCCGTCATCGAGGATCTCGAGCTCATCGCCAGGGCCAGTGAGCCGGGCGACCTGCGAAACCAGTTGCTGCGCGTCCCCTTCGGCACCCAGAGCTGACCACGTCGCGAAGGCGAGCGCAGATCCCGTTCAAGAAGAGCCCGACTCCAGGGCCGCTTTGACCAGCGCCTCCGCTTCGGCGAAGGCATAGTCTTGCACTCGCTTGTCGAGCTCGGGCCATTGCTGGCCCACAAGCGGACGCAGCAGAGCCTGGCTCTCCTCCAGGAACCCGACCGCGCTCGGGTCAAACTGCTCGAGCATCGCGAGCAGTTTGCCGGCGGCCGCGCGTGAGGCCTCCGGGTCGACCGCGGATGAGGACGGCGGGGCCTCCACGGCAGCCTCCCCCAGGGCGCTGCGAAGCTGAGCCGCAAATGGCTCCAGCGTCTCGCTCAGCTGCTGGCGCCGCGACTCGATGTCGCTCTCGCCGTTTCGGATGGCCTTCTCGAGCTCTGCGGCCAACGTCTGAATGATCGGGGCGCCGATGCTCCCGGCCACCCCCTTGAGCGTGTGAGCCAGTCGCTCGGCGGTGGCGGCGTCTCCACTGGCCAGCGCCGCGCCGATCGATTCGGCTGCCCGGCCCTGTTGCTCGGCGAACTGGCCGAGCAGCTTACGGTAGAACTTGCGGTTTCCTCCCACCCGGCGCAGACCGTCCCGCGTCTCGAGGCCCTCCAGGCGCGGCAGCTCGACCTCGCTTGCGGCCGGGCTCGGCGCGGGAGCGGGCTCGGCGGCGACGGGCAGGAGCTTGCAGAAACGCCCCACCGTGTCGAACAGCTTGCCCGGATCGATGGGCTTGGAGATGTGGTCGTTCATGCCCGACTCGAGGCACTTCTGGCGTTCCTCGATGGTGGCGTGAGCGGTCATGGCCAGGATGGGAAGCTCGGCAAAGCGTGCATCGGAGCGGATCTTGGCGGTAGCCTGGTAGCCGTCGAGCACGGGCATCTGAAGGTCCATCAGCACCACGTCGAACGGGGGAGGCTGAGGCTCGCCAAAGACTGCGTCCACCGCCTCCTGACCGTTGTTGGCCACTCGCACGACGGCTCCCGAGCCTTCCAACAGCTCGACGGCGATCTGCTGGTTGATCTCGTTGTCTTCCGCCAGCAGAATGCGGACTCCGTTCAGGAGCCTGCTCTCTGCCAACTCGTGGGCCTGCACCTCGCCTGGCTCGGCAAACACGCTCACCAGCGTGTCCACGATCATCGACTTGGTGACCGGCTTGACCAGGAAGCCATCCAGGCCCACCCGCTCGGCCTCCTCGCGCACTTCGTCACGGCCGAAGGCGGTCACCATCACGATGGCCGGCTGGCGCTTGAGTGATTCCAGGCTGCGAATCTGGCGACTGGCCGTGAGACCGTCCATCCCGGGCATGCGCCAGTCCATGAAGACGATGTCGTAGGGCTGGTCGGCGTCGTGACGCTGAATGGCTTCTAGCGCTTCGGTTCCCGAGCCCACCAGGTCGACCTGACCGGTGACCGAGGTCAGCAGGTCCTGCAGAATCTCCCGGGCCGAAGGGTTGTCGTCCACCACCAGGGCCCGCAGGCTGGGCAGGCTGGCCGGCACCACCCTCCCGGAGCGTTTCTCCGAGCCAACTCCCAGCCAGACGGTGAAGTGGAAGGTGGTGCCCACCCCGGGCTCGCTCTCGAGCCAGATCTGGCCGCCCATCATCTCCACCAGTCGGCGGGCGATGGTCAGCCCCAGGCCGGTGCCCCCATGCTTGCGGGTGGTGGACATGTCGGCCTGGGTGAAGGGCTGGAAGAGCCTGGCCGCTTGCTCTTTAGACATGCCAATCCCGGTATCGCGGATCAGGCACTTGATCTGCACCTTGTCCCCGGTGCGCTCGCCCAGCTCGATTTTGACGCGGATCTCGCCTTTCTCGGTGAACTTGATGGCATTGTTGACCAGGTTGGTGAGCACCTGACCGAGCCGGAGCGGATCGCCTCGAAGCTCCTCGGGGATCGAGCGGGAGACGTCGAACAAGAACTCCAGCCCCTTCTCGTGGGCTTTCTGGGCGGTCAGGGTGGTGACCGAGCTGATGACTTCGTCGAGCAGAAAGTCGGTGGTCTCGAGGTCGAGCTTGCCGGCTTCGATCTTGGACACGTCCAGGATGTCGTTGATGATGCCCAGGAGCGATGTGCCGGCATTGTGGATCTTGCTGACGTAGTCTTTCTGCTTGGGGTTGAGCGGGGTTTTGAGGGCCAGGTGCGACAGACCGATGATGGCGTTCATCGGGGTCCTGATCTCATGGCTCATATTGGCCAGGAACATCGATTTCATGGCTGTGGCAGCTTCGGCGGCCTGTTTGGCCTGGGCCAGCTCCTGACCCTGGGCCACCAGCTTCTCTCTCTGAGTCAGCAGCTCGCGCTGCGAGCGGGTCAGCTCGATGGCGCGCTCCTCCAGCTCGCGGGCCTGCTCACGGGTTTCCCCCAGCAGCTCCTGCGTGTGCAGGTTGCGCTGCAGGATCTCCAGGCTCATGCCCACGTCGGGCAGCAACGCGTCCAGCAGCTCCTTCTGGAGCGGAGTCAGGGGCCGGAGACTGGCCAGCTCGAGCACGCCCAGCACCGCATCCCGGGACAGGACCGGCCACACCGAAACCTGGGCTGGAGGAGCCTGGCCCACCCCGGACGAGATGCGCAGATAATCAGCCGGCAGGCCGCTCAGCGTGATAGGCGCTCGTTCCCGCGCACACTCGCCCACCAGTCCTTCCCCCGGTCGGAACACCAGGCCGGCCCCCTCGTCCTCGACCAGGCCGTAGCCAGCGATGCGGCGTAGACTTCCCTCGTTCTCATCGAGATGGAACAGTCCGGCCACTCCGCCCCCGAGCACGGGCACCAGGCCCGAGAGCAAGCGCTGCCCGAACTCGTGCAAGGTGGCAGCTCCTTTCAGCCCGGCCGAGAGGTTGGCGGCATTGCTTTCAACCCAGCGCATCTCGTCGGCCGCCGCGGCTCCCTGCTTGAGTACCTGGATCGCCCGGGACAGCTTGCCGATCTCCCCCGGGACTCTGGCCAGCGGGACGACCTGAGAATAGTCTCCGGCGGCGATGGTCTCAACCGAGTTGCGCAGCGTCCTGATGGGGTGGACGATCCTCCGGTAGGTCCAGAAGCTCAGCCAGGCAGACAGCATCAGGGACAGCAGCAGGGCCAGGCTGATGTCTCGTCGTGCGCTCTGAATTGCCCGCAGAGCATCCTGCTCCGCCCCCGCGGCCAGCTCTTCATTGAGCTTGATCCAGGCCTCCAGCGACCGGCTCACGGCCAGCCCGGACTGCTGGAGCACCCGCTGGGGGGGGAGCACACGAAGAGTTCCCTCGGGGTCGGCCTCGGCCTTCGAAAGGAAGCTGCGAGCCGTGACTTCCCACTCTTGCTGGCCGGCACGAAAACTCGAAAGCATCCTCCCATCGGCCTCGCTGCTGATCATCCTGGCTGCATAGTCGCTCAGGAGCTGCTGGGATCGGAGCGAGGCTGCCTCAAAATCGGCTCGGGCCTCGGACCGCTCTTCAGGGTTTCGACCCAGGAGCATGTTGCGCATCGAGATGCGCATGCTGAAGTTTGCCGCCGAGATTCCCGCCACCGCCCTCAGACTCTCCGCTTGAAGAGCCAGAAATCTTGTTCTCTCCTCGATCTGGGCCAGCTTGCTGCGCACCAGAAACCCCAGACCCGCGAGCAGTAACAGGGGGAGGATTGCTTGCAGGGTCAGGCGGCGGGCGATCGTCATGGCGGTCCCTTCGTCCAGCCCGGTTGGGAATCTTCTGTGGGCGGGGCATCTTTTGTCCGGTTGGAGAAGTGAAGGGTTGTCTCAAACAGGGACGTTCGAGCCGATGTGCAACTACACTTCGTCGCCGGGGCCGTGCCCGGCAAGACGGAGAGCTCGTGTTTCGTTCCATCCGAGTCAAATACACGTTGCTGGTGCTGATCCCCATCGTGGCCATCACGCTGGTATCGCTGGCCCGCGACCTGCTCAACCTCCACCACGATGTTCGTGACCTCAAGCGGCGCGAGGTCGAGTCCGAGGCGGTCTTCGAGGCCAGCCGTCTGGATGCGTTCTTTGAGAGCGCCGAGCGGGCCGTGGGCGTGCTGGCAAGCGGCCTGGCCCGCGAGAGCAGGGAGTCTCCCGAGCGCATCTATGCCCTGCTCGAGTCGACGCTGGAGGGAAATCCGGCCCTGTTCGGCGCCACGGTGGCCTTCGCGCCGGGCTCGGACCGGCAGCTTTTTTGCCCCAGCGTCATGCGGCAGGGCGACCGGATGGTGCGCACCGATCTGGCTGGCAGGCTCGATTACACCGAAGAGCGTTATGAGTGGTATCGTGTCACCAGCCGTGATCGCAGGCCCCACTGGTCGGAGCCTTCCACCGCTCCCGGCGGCCAGGGAGTCTTCGTCACCACCTTCTCGGCGCCGTTCTACCGCGGAGACCAGTTCGCCGGCGTGGTCACCGTGGACATCGCACTTTCCACGCTCAAGAGCCTGGCCGATCTGCGAGCGGGCGGCAAGAGCCCGATGATCGTCACCAGCACCGGCAGGTTCGTGGTGGGGGGGGCAGGCAATGCCAACCTGCTCGAGCAGGCCCGGCGCAGTCGTCAGGATGACCAGCTGAGCTATGCCTTGAAGCTGACCCGTCACGAGGGGCCCGGTACGGTGGTGGTGCAGGGGACGCAGGGTCCGGCCGTGGCGGTCTATGTGCCCCTCCAGCGGACTGGTTGGAGCCTGGGCTGGCAGGTTTCCGAGTCGTCGCTGCTGGCCAGCGAGACGCGCCAGCTGGGCCGGCGGGCCGCCACCGAGCTCCTCACGCTGCTGGGCGCAGCCGTGGCCATGTGGTTGGTGATGGGTTGGATCACCTCACCGGTTCTCAAGCTGCGCGATCAGATGGACCTTTTTGCCAAGGGTCAGCCGCTCCAGGAGCTTCCTCCCACCCGGGAAGACGAGCTGGGTGACCTGTTCTGCTCTTTTCACACCATGAGCGAGGTGCTGCTTGACCGCGAGGAGCAGATTCAAGACCTGGAGAGCCAGCGCTTCAACGTGCTGGTCGCAAATCTGCCTGGAGCCGTCTATCGCTGCCAGGCCGACGCGCAGCGACGCGTCGAGTTCGTCAGCGACCGGATCGAGGAGCTGTGCGGTTATCCTGCCAGCGAGTTCCTGGAAGGGGACCGGCGTCGGCTGGACAGCTTGATCGTGCCCGCCGACCTGGAGCAGGCTCGGGCGGCCGTGGACGAAGCCGTGCTGGCCGGGCGCCCCTGGAAGGCTCAATACCGTTTTCAGCATCGCGATGGGCGCTCGCTCTGGGTGGAGGACACCGGTCAGGCGATCTGTCGGCCGGACGGCACCCCCGAGTGGCTCGATGGCATCCTGCTCGACATTACCGAGCAGAAGCTGGCGCGCGAGGTGATCGAAGAGAGCGAGCGGCGCCTGCAGGCCATCATCGACAACGCCACCGACCCCATCTATCTCAAGGACCCGGCGGGGCGTTACCTGATGGTCAACCGGACCTTCGCCACCCGGGTGGGCCGCACGCTCGAGCAGGTGGTGGGCCAGACCGATCAGGAGCTGTTTTCCCCCGAGCTAGCCGCCGAGAGGCGTGAGCGCGACCGCCAGGTGCTCGAGTCGCGCCAGCCGCTGCAGTTCGAGGAGCAGCAGGTGACCCCGGAGGGCGTCACCCTGACCTACCTGGTCAGCGAGGTGCCCCTGCTCGATGCCCAGGGTCAGCCCTATGCCGTCAGCTCGTTTGCTACCGAGATCACCGAGCGAAAGGCCATGGAGAACAAGCTGCTCAGCGCCCGGTTGGAAGCCGATGCCGCCAACCTGGCCAAGTCCGAGTTCCTGGCCCGGATGAGCCACGAGATTCGAACACCCATGAATGCCGTGATTGGCCTTTGTCACCTGGCTCTGCAGACCGAGCTGACCGCCAACCAGCGCGACTACCTGATGAAGATCCAGGGCTCGGCTCAATCGCTGCTGGGCATCATGAGCGACCTGGGAACGATCAACGACGTGCTGGATTTCTCCAAGCTGGATGCGGGCGAGCGCAAGCTCGAGCAGGTGGACTTCAACCTGAGCACAGTGCTCGACGACGTGCTCGGTCTGTTCACGGTCAAGGCTGCGGAGAAGGGCCTGGAGATGTTTTTCCTGCGCGAGGCCGACGTGCCCGAGCATCTCATCGGAGCTCCTTTGCGGCTGGCTCAAGTGCTGACCAACCTGGTCTCCAACGCGGTCAAGTTTACCCAGAACGGAGACATCGTGGTGCGCAGCAGCCTGCTCGAGCGCGACCAGGATTCAGCCACTTTGCGCTTCACCGTCCAGGATACGGGCCAGGGCATGACCCAGAAGCAGCTCGAGCAGCTCTTTCAACCCTTTACCGAGGCCCACACCCGAGGAGGGGGTCTGGGCCTGATCATCTGCAAACGGCTCGTCGAGATGATGGGGGGAAACATCGAGGTGAGCAGTCGGCCCGGCCAGGGAAGCACGTTCAGCTTTACCATCCGCTGCCGCCTTCAGGACCGCAAGCCGACCGGAGGCCCGAGCGTGCAGCTCGATCTCAAGGGGACCCGGGTGCTGGTGGTGGACGATCGACCCACCGCCCGCAAGATCCTGGCCGAGATGCTGGCCTCGATGGCCTTTGAGGTGGCCACCGCGGGCTCGGGAGGCGAGGCTCTCTCCTTGCTCGAGCAGAGCCGCTACGAGGTGGTCTTGATGGACTGGCGGATGTCGGGCATGAGCGGCCTGGAAACCTCGCGAGAGATCCACAAACGGTTCTCCGGGACACGCCGACCCTATATTCTGATGGTCACCAACTACGGCCGCGACGAGATGCGTGACGGCAAAGCCGGCCTGGAGAACCTGGACGGCTTCGTGCTCAAGCCGGTGACTCCCACGCTCTTGTTCGAGGCCATTGCCCGGGTCATCGGGGGGGAGGCGCGAGCAGCAGCCTCGAGCGCATCCGAAGAGCCGGTGAAGCTTCGAGCGGCGCACATCTTGCTGGCTGAGGATGACGAGATCAACCAGCAGGTGGCCGGTGAAATGTTGCAGCAGATGGGCATGCGGGTCAGCATCGCCGCCAACGGCCAGGAGGTGCTGGACTCTCTGGCCCGCGAGGGGTTCGACCTCGTCCTGATGGACCTTCAGATGCCGGTGATGGACGGCTGGGAGGCGACCCGGCGCATCCGCTCGGACAGCTCGTTGACCGGCTTGCCCATCGTCGCCATGACCGCCCACGCCATGGTCGGCGACCGGGAGCGTTGCCTGGAGGCCGGGATGAACGACCACCTGGCCAAGCCCATCAATCCTCGGGCCCTGAGGGCGGCCCTGGCCCGCTGGTTGACCAGCGCGTCGGAAGGGTTACCGCCTCTGCCCGGGGTGGACACCAGTAGCGGTCTGGCCCGTCTGGGCGGCAATCTCAAGCTCTATCGCAAGCTGCTCGGGGACTATCGCTCGCGCTTCTCGCAGGCCGGAGAGAGGTTACGCGCCAGCCTGGAGAAGCAAGACTTCGAGTCGATCTCCCAGCAGGCCCACTCGCTGGCGGGCGTGTCGGCGAACCTGGGCATCGGCGGGGTCGAGAAGGCCGCTCGCGAGTTGGAGAAGGCGGCTCGCGCTTCTCAGGTGGAGTCGGCTCTGGTGCAGGCGGTGGAGTCCGGTCTGGCTGCCGTTCTGCCGGCTCTGGGCGCCCTGCAGCCCGGCCCGGAGGCCCGGCCCGCCGGCCTCCCGGGGGATCCGACCGAGAAGGTTGAGGCTCTGCTCGAGCTGTTGCGTCAGGGCGACCCGGGCGCGGGCCCTCGCCTGGAGGAGCTTCAGCCTTTCCTCTCCGGCGCCGGCGGCGCCGAGGTGGCCTTGCTCCATCGGCAGGTGGACGACTTGGACTTTGACGAAGCCGCGCGGACGCTGGAAGACATCGCCCGCAAATTAAAACTCGGTGTGGAGGTAGGACCTTGACCCAGAACTCCAAGCTGCTCATCGTGGACGACGAGCCTCTCAATCTCAACGTTCTTGTCGAGCTCTTCAAAGCCGAGTTCAAATTGGCCGTGGCCAAGAACGGCGATCAGGCCCTGCAGCGGGTGGCTGACACCCCGGCGCCGGACTTAATTCTGCTGGATATCATGATGCCCGGAATGGACGGCTACGAGGTCTGCCGACGTCTCAAGGCGGACGAGAAAACGCACGACATTCCGGTGATTTTCGTCACCGCCATGGGCGAGGTGCAAGACGAGACCAGGGGCCTGGAGTTGGGCGCGGTGGACTACATCACCAAACCGATCTCACCGCCGATCGTCAAAGCCCGGGTCAAGAACCACCTGGAGCTGAAGCTGGCCCGCGACTACATGAAGAACCAGAACGAGATTCTGGAGCGGCTGGTGGCCGAGCGGACGGCCGAGCTCAAGCTCACCCAGGACGTGACGATCCAGAGCCTGGCCTCGCTGGCCGAAACCCGGGACAACGAGACCGGGGGGCACATCCGGCGCACCCAGATGTACGTGGGGGCCCTGGCCCGCTACCTCAGCACCCAGCCGGGCTACGAGCAGTTTGATGAGCGCACCGTCGACCTGATGACCAAATCAGCTCCGCTGCATGACATCGGCAAGGTGGGAGTAGCCGACCGGATTCTGCTCAAGCCCGACAAGCTGACCGACGAAGAGTTCGCTGAGATGAAGAAGCACCCCACTCTGGGCCGCGACGCCCTGCTGCGGGCCGAGCAGATGCTCGGCTCCACCAGCTCTTTCCTGCAACTGGCCCGAGAGATCGCCTATTCGCACCACGAGAAATGGGATGGCACCGGGTATCCGGATGGAGTGCAGGGGGACGCGATCCCCCTCCCCGGGCGCATCATGGCCATCGCCGACGTGTATGACGCCCTGATCTCCAAGCGCTGCTACAAGCCTGCCTTCTCCCATGAGAAGGCGGTGGAGATCATCTGCGAGGGGCGCGGCAAGCACTTCGATCCGGCCCTGGTGGATGCTTTCGTAGCCTGCGCTGACGAGTTTCGCGAGATCGCGAGCAGGTTCAAGGACGACCATTCGCATTGAGGCTCGCTTCAGGGGAGAGCAGTGAAGAAGATGGCTCCGGCCGCAATCACCGCCGCCGTCGGAATGGCCCAGCACACGCCCTGGTAGAGCTCGTAGGCTACCCCCGGACTGAACCTGGGGATCTCCTCGCGCTGGGACCGGAACAGGAACAGGATCACCAGACCGGCGACCGCTAGAAGCAAGTAATTGAGAGTGAAGAGGTAGCCCACCACGTTGCGTCCGCTGGACAGGAAGGGATACGACGAATAGACCGCCAGGGTCAGGGCGATGGTGGCGAACAACCCGCCCACGGCCAGATTCATGAACTCGTAGGCTTCGATCTGGAGGGTGTTCTCGCCCCAGCGATTGAGCCAGATGGCGATGACCGGAACCAGCAAGGTGGCCAGCACGGGTGTGAAGATGGGCGCAACGTATCGCCAGGGGTCGCGGCGCACACTGAATTCGTAAGCGATTCGGGAGTGGGTGTTGCCGTTCCAGTGGGATTCAAGCGAGGAGGTCACTGCTCCACGACGCATTTCCCAGCCTGAGATCTCGGGAAGACGACCTTGAGCAAACTGCTGGGCTGCCTCATCAGCCACCAGGGTGATCTGGTTGCGATCATACTCAGCTCCCAGGAAGCTCAGCGAGAGGTCCTGCCGGTCAAAGGGGAAGTTGCGGGTGTCAAAATCGGCCTCGAAGCTGCCGCGAATGCGGCGGATCCACTCCACTTCCCCCTTCTCGGAGATCCACAGAGCCTCGTCCACCACGCTGTCGGACTGCTCAGTTCGCTCGTTTTGCAGCTGGACGCCCGGGTCCCAGATAGCCTCCAGAGAGGCGCGGGCCGCCCGCGAGCCAAGCTGCCGAGGGCCTCTCCTTCCCGTGCTCAACCGGGGGTCGGTCCAGGCCAGGCGCAAATCCAGGGTTGCCGAGAAGGTCCCTTCGGACTCGCGGATCTCCTCCAGCTTGATCAGGCGCACGCCCACCGAGACCGGAATCGGGACCGGAACGTCGGGTGGGAAGTCGAGCAACTGCTCGGCTGTGACCGGACCGCAGAGCATTGCCGCGAAGAATGCCAGGAGCAGCCATCCCCTCACGGCTCGGGTTTCTCCCGCCGGGGCCAGCGTTCGCGAATGTTCTCATAGGCGGCGTAGAGCTCGGCCAGGGCCGGGGCATCGCGGCGCAGATCCCCGGCCGGGGGCGCATCAGCCCCATCGGCCAGGTTCTGGAGCCGCTCTGCCACCACTCGCGCCGGCCAGAGGAGCATGCCCCGAAGAACGACCTGAAGCAGCAGGCAGTTGAGAACAAAGGCCAGCAGACAGGCTGAGGCGGCCAGAATGGCGGCGTTGCGGGTCTGGACCCGAAAAGGCGGAAGCTTCTTGACGCCCACGAGCTGGCCGATGGCCACGCCTGCCCCGTCGACCAGGGGCAGCACGGTCACGATGCACTCTTGACCCTGGCTGGTGGCCGAGAAGGTCTGGGGCTCGCGCAGAAAGTCGCCCTGCCACTGCGAGAGCAGATCGCGGAGCAAGGGCCAGTCGGTGGCCGAGACGCGCAAGTAGGGACCGGCCAGGTTCTCCGCCGAGCTGTCCCAGCGTTCCAGGGTGGCCACCTGCTCGAGCAACTGGCGGTCGAAGAGAACGCCGGCCTCCAGGCCGTAGCTGGTGTGCAGTCGGTTGACCAGCTCCGAGCACGAGATCCCCAGCTCGAACGTTCCGTAAAGCTTGCCATCCGATATCACCGGGGCATCCCCGAAGATCTCTGCTCCCTGGCGATCGATGCCTGGCCCGGCCCGAGGCTCGCCGGAACGGTTGGTCTCGACCACCCGGCGGGCGTAGCCGGCCACCGAATCGCCGAAGGTCTCGGGTGCTTCCAGGCGCAGCAGTGCGGTGTTGTCGCGGGTGAAGAAGCTGGCCGCCGAGACTCCGTACTTGCGGCGCTGGGTGTCGATGATGGGGCCCACCAGCCGGATCAGGGCTCCCCGATCGCGTTCTCTGACAGCCTTCTGGACCTCCGGAATGGAGGCCACGAACTCGGCCTGAGCCAGGGCCCGCCAGCGGCTCTCCTCGAGAATGGAGCGCAGGATGTTCAACTGGTCGGTCTCTTGCTCCTGGACCAGGCGTTCGGAAAGGCTGGCCATCTGCATCCAACAGAAGGCAAAGCTCAATCCGAAGAGGGCCAGGGTTCCCAGGATCACCGAAAGAAGCGGGCGTCGGGACATTGCTGGAGCCGGATTTACTGCCTATCTGGCCCTGGTTCCTCCCGGGAGCCCTCAGGGATGGTAGTAGTAGAAGACCTGGTCGGGATTGTCCAACTGGGGAGTCCACAGGGCGGTCCGGTCCCGACGCCCGCTCTTCCAGTAAAGTCGCATGCAGTAGTAGCGGCCCACCAGCGCCCCGTCGCAGGTCAGCTCGTTGTAAGAGTTCCCCACGTCGGTATCCCAGGTGCGGGACCAGTTGCGGCCATTGGTGCCGTATTCCCAGACCTCCATCTTGTAGACCCAGTAGTGGCGGCCGTCCACGCCCTCGCCCTCGAGGTCGTAGGGATAGCCCCGCACCGTGAAGTTGGCCTTCTTCTCGGCGCGCACCGCCTGGCCGCCGGCTGGCGAGAGCGACACGAGCAGGTTGCGGCTCTCTCCCGGAGCCATCCGCACGCTGCCCTTGCCGGAGCGGTAGCCCACTTTGGAGACAAAGACGTCGTGAGGGCCGGGAGGCAGGCCCTGGACCTGAAAGCTGCCGTCCGCCGAGGTGGTCGCCTGATAGCCGCTGTCGAGCTGGACCTGGGCGCCGCCAAGAGGCTGTCGATCGGAGCTCTCCACCCGTCCGGTGAGCGTGCTGGTGGCCTGGCCGGCTCCCGGGGCGACCGTCACGGCGACTCGATTGCTGGGATAGCGATCGACCATGACCATCAGATTGCCGCTGCGGGCGCCCTCTGGGATCTTGAAGCGAATCTGCTCGCTCTTCCACTCCACCACGGAGTCGGGGGGCACGGGCAGCCCTCCCAGCGTCAGCGTTCCGTGCCCCGGCTGGCCAAAACCGCTTCCTTTGACCTGGAGAACCTGTCCCGGGGTCAGCGAGCTGGAGGACAGGCCTGCGATCCTGGGCACAGTGGCGGGGGGCACCAGGTTCCAGTTGAGCTCGAGCTCGCCCCAGCTGTAGATGAGGGCGGCCGTGCCGGGCTTCACCAGCGGGCTGCGGGGCTGGCGAAGGTCGATGTTGACCCGACCTTCGGCTCCTCGAGCCAGGCCCAGGGCATAGAGCCAGGCGTTGCCGGGTTGCAAGGAATCGCTGGCGGCCTCGCCCGGAGTGCGGGTGAGACCACCGGGAGCGGTCACGGTGATGTGCTCTACCGCCACGGGTGTGCTGGAGGGCACCGCCAGCAGGTTCCAACCGGGATGAAGGTCGGTGATGCGCTTGCCTGCCTGGGCCTGTCCCACCAGCGAGACCTGGCCGGCCTGGTCGAAGAAGGTGATATAGGCCTGAGAGGTATCCACCTGCTCGGGATGATTGACCGGGTCGACCTGGGTGAACCCGGCCGGCCCGAGCGAGAGCAGCATGCGAGGATAGCCACGGGCCGCCGTGAGCCGAGCGAAGGGGAAGACCACCACGCTCCAGCCCTGGTAGGAAGGGAAGCTCTTCTTCAGGCCTTCCATCCGGGCCGGGTCGGGCGCCGTCGCGCCCGGCGCTATGGTGGGCGGGGGCGTGGTGGGCCACTCGGGATAGACCCTCGGGTCGTGGAAGTTCTGGGCGGCTGCAGCGCAGACCAGAATGCCGAAGAGGACCAGGAGGTGACGCACTTAGTAGCTCCCTTCAGTTGGACCGGTCCGAGCGACCGGAGGTGATGCCGTGGAACTCCATGTACAGGCCCAGCAGTCGACCCACCAGCACGGCGATATAAAACTGGCCGAAGACCGCTTCCATGGTGGCCAGCGAGCGGGCGGATCGGGTCAAAGGGACGATGTCCCCATAGCCCACCGTGGTCATGGTGACCATGCTGAAGTAGAGCATGTCGTCAAAAATCGTGATGGGGTCGAGGATCGGTGCGTCGAGCTTGAACGTTCCTGGATGCGTCAGCTCGATGAGCACATAGATGTGGGCGAAGACCAGGCCCACCAGCAGATAGGCGCAGGCTGCCCCAAAGATCTTGTCGGCATTGATCTCTGAAGCCGAGAAGACGTTGCTCAAGATCAAGAGCGTGACATAGAGAAAGAAAGCTCCGCTGATCCAGAGTTGTCCCTGACTCCAGTTGCTGGGGAAAAACTGCGCCGAGATGGGAGCCAGGGAGAGCAGACCAGCCATGAGGAGATGGCGGCGGTCGGGACTGATCGCCCAGACGCAAGCAGCCAGCGTCACGATCAGCGCAACCCGGCGCAGGGTCGAGTCGTAAGCGAGCTCGGATGGCATCAAGGCCCTTCCCAGGGTCAGGAACAGCAAAGAGAAGAGAAGTGTGGCGTAGGGCCACTGGCGCGCTGGACGAGGGATGGGCGCTGGCAGACTGGGCATCGTGGAGGCCAGGCCCTTCGTGCTCCTCCGGGCTCCCCCTCTCGGACACCAGGCAGCAGGACGTTTGTCCCGGAGGAGAACAGGCCTTCGCCGATAAGTCCTGAGGATGAGCGAGCTGAATCCCTCCAATCTGGCCTTCGTGGAAGAGCAACTCGAGCGCTACCTGGCCGACCCGGGTACCGTCGAGCCCGAGTGGCGCGAGTACTTCGCGCGCACCGTGAACGGAGCTCGAGTGGGCCCCAGCTTCCGGCCCGCCAGCATCTTTCACGCTCCTCCCTCCAACGGGGCTGCCAGCGGAGTTGCAGACTGCGTCAAGCAGGAGATGGTGGACCAGCTGATTCGCGCTTTCCGAGTGCGCGGCCATCGCATCGCCCAGCTCGATCCTCTGGGCGGCGAGCCAGAGCCCTTCCCGGAGCTGCAGCTCGAGCACTACGGCCTTTCCGAGGCCGACCTGAACGTGCGTTTTGCCTGCAAGGCGCTGGGCTTCGAGGGACTGCACCCGCTCCACGAGATCCTCTCGCGCCTGCACAACACCTATTGTCGCTCGATCGGGGTGCAGTTCATGCACATCGACGACCCGACCGTGAAGTTCTGGCTGCAAGAGCGCATGGAGTCGAGCGAGAATCGGCGGGTCATCCCGCGCGAGGAGCAGCTGCGCATTCTCACCCGCCTCACCGACGCAGAGCTCTTTGAAAGCTTTCTGCAAAAGAAGTTCGTGGGGGCCAAGCGCTTCAGCCTGGAGGGCGGCGAGTCGCTCATCCCCCTGCTCGACCTGATGCTCGAGGACGCCGGCAACCATGGAGTCGACGAGGTGGTCATCGGGATGGCCCACCGAGGTCGCATCAACGTGCTGGCCAACATCATGCAAAAGGACGCCGGCCAGATCTTCCGCGAGTTCGTGGACAAGGATCCGGGCATCCACTTCGGACGGGGCGATGTCAAGTATCACCAGGGCTACGCCAGCACCTGGACCACCTCAGAGGGCAAGAAGCTCCGCCTGGAGCTGTGCTTCAACCCCAGCCACCTCGAGTTCGTCGGTCCGGTCGTGCTCGGTCGCGTGCGCGCTCGTCAGGATCGCCGCTCGGATCGCTTCAAGGTGATGGGGCTGGTCATTCACGGCGATGCCGCTTTTGCCGGCCAGGGGGTGGTGCAGGAGCAGCTCAACATGAGCGAGATCCCTGGCTACCGGGTCGGGGGCACGCTGCACGTCATCGTCAACAACCAGATCGGCTTCACCACCTCGCCCGGCCAGTCGCGCAGCTCGACTTACCCCTCCGACGTGGCCAAGATGCTGCAGATCCCGATTCTGCACGTGAACGGCGAGCATCCCGAGGCAGTGGCTCAGGCCATCCACCTGGCCATGGACTTCCGCGAGCGCTTTCACAAAGACGTGGTCATCGACATGTACTGTTATCGGCGACACGGCCACAACGAAGGAGACGATCCAACCTTCACCCAGCCCCTGCTCTACCAGAACGTGCGCCAGCGAAAGTCGGTGCGCGAGGGCTATCTCGAGAGCTTGCTCAAGCTCGGCGAGGTCACCCGCGAAGAAGCTGACGAGATCGCGGTGCGCCGGCTCGAGCACCTGGAGGCCGAGCTCAACAAGTCGCGCGACCCGAATTTCGACTACCAGTTCCACCTGGCCCGGGGGGCCTGGTCGCACTATCGCGGCGGGCCCGACGCGGCAGTGCCCGAGGTACCCACATCCGTTCCCAGAGAGCGCCTGCAAGAGCTGCTTGGCAAGATGGTGGAGCTGCCTGCGAGCTTCACGCCCCACGAGAAGATCCCCAAGCTGCTGGTGCACAGCCGTCTGGAGATGGCCGAGGGCAAGAGGCCTCTCGACTGGGGAACGGCTGAGGCCCTGGCTTTCGCCACGCTGCTCACCGAAGGGGCTCCCGTGCGCCTCAGCGGCCAGGACGTGGGTCGGGGCACCTTCAGTCATCGCCACGCCATCCTCTATGACGCCCGCACAGGCGAGCCTTACGTTCCCCTGCAGCACCTGGCGCCTGATCAGGCCCGATTTCAGGTCTGGGACAGCCCCCTCACGGAGACGGCGGTGCTGGCCTTCGAGTACGGCGTTTGCCTCGACGATCCTGAAGCGCTCGTGCTGTGGGAGGCTCAGTTCGGGGATTTCTGCAATGTAGCACAGGTCATCATCGACCAGTTCCTGGTCAGCTCCGAGGACAAGTGGCACCGGCTCAACGGCCTGGTCATGCTGCTTCCTCACGGCTTCGAAGGCCAGGGGCCCGAGCACTCCAGCGCCCGGCTCGAGCGCTTCTTGACCCTGGCGGCCGAGGACAACATCCAGGTCGTCAACCTGACCACACCGGCTCAGTACTTTCACTGCCTGCGCCGTCAGGTGCTGCGACCCTGGCGCAAGCCTCTGGTCGTCATGTCACCCAAGAGCCTGCTGCGCCATAGCGAGTGTAGCTCGAGCCTGGAAGAGCTGACTTCGGGCACCTTCCAGAGGGTGATGCCCGACCGCAGCAAGGTGGACCCGGAGACCGTCAATCGCATCTTGCTCTGCTCGGGCAAGCTCTACTATGAGCTCGAGCACGCTCGCAAGGCCCGGGGGGCGAATGACGTCGCCATTCTGCGCCTCGAGCAATACTATCCGTTCCCTGAGGGCCCGCTGCGCCAGGCTCTGGCCGGCTATCCCCGCACCGCCCCGGTGTTGTGGGTCCAGGAAGAGCCCGAGAACATGGGCGCGGCTACTTTCTTGAAGGTGCGCGCCGCCGACAAAGTCGTGGGACACTCGTTCCACACCCTGTCGCGGCCCGAGTCGGCCAGCCCGGCCACGGGCTCGCAGGAAAGCCACCGTATCGAGCAGGAATGGCTGATCGAGCAGGCCTTCACCATGGCGCTCACCTGACCGGAAGGAACCGGGCGGCGCGCCTCGCACAGGACGATTCATGAGCGTCGAATTGATTGTTCCGGCGGTGGGAGAGTCGGTCAGCCACGTGGTGGTGGGCCAGTGGCTCAAGAGCGAGGGGGCATGGGTCGAGCGCGATGAGGCTATCGTGGTGCTCGAGACCGACAAGGCCAATATGGAGGTCTTTGCTCCGGTGGCCGGGCGCGTGGTGCAGGTGTTGAAGAAGCCAGGTGACACGGCCAGCATCGGCGAGGTGCTCGGCCTGGTGGACGAGAGCGCCCACAAGCCGGCCCAGAAGGCCGAAAAGACGGTGGAGGAGCCTCGGGTCATGCCGGCCGCCCAGCGAGCCCTGGCCGAGAGCGGCTTGAGGGTCGAGCAGGTGCAGGCCACCGGCCCGGGCGGGCGCGTCTTGAAGGAAGATGTCCAGCGCGCCGCTGCGACTCCCGCAACACCACCGCCCTCGAAAGCTCAGGCCGCACCCCCGGCTCTTGCGACTGGCCCGCGCCAGGAAGAGGCCGTCCCCATGACCCCACTGCGCAAGACCGTGGCGGCCCGCCTGGTGGAGGCCCAGCAGACGGCCGCCCTGCTGACCACGTTCAACGAGGTGGATATGAGCGCCGTGATGGATCTGCGCTCGCGCCACCAGGAAGCCTTTACCCGTAAGTACGGCATCAAGCTTGGCTTCATGTCCTTCTTCGTCAAAGCCAGCATCGAGGCTCTCAAGGCCTTCCCGGCCATCAATGCAGAGATCCGCGGGACGGATATCGTCTATCACAACTATTACGACATCGGCGTGGCCGTGGGCGGGGGCAAAGGACTGGTGGTGCCGGTGCTGCGCAACGCCGAGCAACTTAGCTTTGCTCAGGTCGAGCAGAGCATCGCCGATTTTGCAGTTCGCGCCAGGGAAGGCAAGCTCAAGCTCGAGGAGCTGCAGGGTGGCACGTTCACCATTTCCAACGGTGGGGTCTACGGCTCGCTCCTTTCCACTCCCATCGTCAACCCGCCCCAGAGCGGCGTGCTGGGTATGCACAAGATCCAGGAGCGTCCCATCGCCCTCCAGGGTCAGGTGGTGGTGCGCCCCATGATGTATCTGGCGCTGACCTATGACCACCGGCTGGTGGATGGGCGCGAAGCGGTCTCGTTCCTGATCCGCATCAAGGACTGCCTGGAAGAGCCGGCGCGCCTCTTGATCGAGGTATGAGCTACGACCTGGTCGTTATCGGGGCCGGCCCCGGCGGATACATCGGCGCCATCCGCGCCGCTCAGCTCGGGCTCAAGGTGGCCGTCGTCGAGCAGGAGAAGAAGCTGGGCGGAACCTGCCTTCGGGTCGGCTGCATTCCCAGCAAGGCTTTGCTCGAGTCGAGCGAGCTCTTTGCCCGGGCTCAGGGCGAGATGGCCCTGCACGGTCTCAGGCTCTCCGGGGTGGAGCTCGACCTCGAGACGATGATGGCCCGCAAGCGCAAAATCGTGGACACGCTGGCTGGAGGCGTGGAAGCCCTCTTCAAGAAGCACAAGATCGAGCGCAAGCTCGGTCGCGGCAGCCTGGCCGGTCCCGGCCGCGTGCGGGTGGGGGAGGAGGAGCTGGCCGCCGACACCGTGCTGCTGGCCACCGGCAGCCTCTCCTCGCCGCTCAAAGGCGTCGAGCTGGGCGGCCCGATCGGCACCAGCACCGAGGCTCTGGAGTATCCCGAGCCGCCCGGTCACCTGGTGGTGATCGGAGCCGGCGTGATCGGCCTGGAGCTTGGCTCGGTTTGGGCCCGGCTGGGCTCGCGCGTGACGGTGCTGGAGTATCTCGAACGCATCCTGCCGGGGGCCGACGCCGACCTGGCTGTCAAAGCCCAGCGCCTGCTCGAGAAGCAGGGCCTCGAGTTCCACCTCGGCGTGCGCGTGACGGGGGCTCGGGCCGAGGGCAAAGGAGCGGTGGTGGAGGCCGAGGGGATCATGCCCATCCGCTGCGATCGGGTCTTACTGGCGGTGGGCCGTCGCCCGAACACGGATGGACTGGGACTCGAGACGGTCGGGGTGGCCACCGACCGGCGCGGCTTCATCACCGTGGACTCGAGCTGGCAGACCACCGTCCGAGGTCTCTACGCCATCGGTGATGTGATTGGCGGCCCCATGCTGGCCCACAAGGCCGAGGAGGAAGCCGTGGCTTGCGTGGAGCGGCTCGTGACCGGCTACGGGCACGTGAACTACGACGCCATTCCGGGTGTGGTCTACATCGAGCCCGAGCTGGCCTGGGTGGGCAAAACGCAGGAGGAGCTGGAGGCCGAGGGCGTTCCCTTCAAGGTGGGCCGCTTCCCCTTCATGGCCAATGGGCGGGCCCGCGCTCTGGGTACTACGGAGGGAGAAGCCAAGCTGCTGGCCCACAGCCTGACCGATCGCCTGCTGGGGGCCCACATCCTGGGCCCGCGGGCCGGCGAGCTGATCGCCGAGGTCACCGCCGCCATGGAGTTCGGGGCTACCTCGGAAGACCTGGCCCGGGTCTGTCACGCCCATCCCACCCTGGCCGAGGTCGTGAAGGAAGCGGCCCTGGCGGTCGAGGGAAGAACTCTCAACCTCTGAGGCACCCACCTTCAGACTTTGCGCGGCCGCTGATCCTGAGCCGAGCCTGAAGCAAGAAGAATTCTCAAGCAGAGCCTGGCCCCGCAAGTCTCTTCCGGATCGGGGAAATCCCTGATTCACGCTCTTTTAACATTCCATCGGCAGGATTTTTCTTTCAACCTTCGGAAACGCTCGACTTAGAGAAAAATTTCACGAAGTGGAAAAACCGGGACTGTACGGGGGATTGCAGCCTTCCGGAGATGGGTGAGAGCAGATGGCGCCTGAGGAACTTCTCGTCAAACGCCTGCAGTACGGCGGACTGATTGCGATAATCGTGATCCCGCTTTTAATGCTTGGCGTCAACGAATACAATTGGCGCTCCAGGCCCCAGCCCATCGCTTTCAACCACCAGTTGCACGCGGGCAAGCGTCAGATCGCTTGCGTCTACTGCCATCGTGGCACCCAGGACGGCTATTCGGCCGGTGTTCCCTCGGTGCAAGATTGTGCCAACTGCCATCAGAACTTTGCTGACTACAACCCCTATAAGAAGCCCGCCGAGGGTCAGCCCGACGTGGACGCGAGGTGGCGCAGCGAAGTTGAGGTGCTCAAGAAGTACATCAACGGCAAGCAGGCCATTCCTTGGTTCAAGTACTACGACATGCCCGAGCACGTGAAGTTCGCTCACAAGGCTCACCTCAATGCCAAGCTGGCCAACGGCCAGAAGATCGAGTGTGCCCAGTGCCACGGCAACGTGGAGAACCAGGCAACCATTCAGCTGGAATACAAGATGACGATGGGTTGGTGCGTGACCTGCCACCGCGAGAACAACGCTCCCACCGACTGCACTACCTGCCATCGGTAACTGGAGGCCGACTTGAACTTCACCCGACGCGATTTTCTCCGCTACAGTTTCGTAACCGGCGCCTGCGTGGCCCTCTCGGGCTGCGGGCGACCGGTCGAGCACGGTCTTTTGTCGCAGTATCCGATGCCGGAGTACCTGCTTCCTGGCCAGCCGGTTTACTTCGCCACCTCTCGCGGGCCGGACGGCCTCGCGGTCAAGTGTGTCGAGGGCCGGGCCATCAAGATGGAGGGCCTGCCGGGTCACCCCGTGAACCTGGGCAAGCTTTCGGCCGAGGTGCAGACAGCCATTCCGTTGCACTATCACCCTGATCGGTTGCTGCAGCCTCAGCAGGCTGGCAAGTCGATCACCTGGGATGGGGCTCAGGACCCGCTCAAGGCTGCCCTGACGGGAGGCAGCGGCGGACTGTTCATCGTGGACCGACTCCAGGGCTCGCGGGGCAGTCTGCTCCTGGCGGTCGCCAAAGCCATTGGCGCGAGGGTCTGGGTGCTCGATTTCCCCTCTTGCGAGGCCGAGCGGGGCGTTCTCAAAGCTTTGACCGGTAAAGCCGAGCTGCCCTACTATCCTCTTGATCAGGCCGACTACGTGGTGAGCTTCGGGCGCGACTTCCTGGTCGAGGGCCCGCTTGCCATCCACTATAACCACCTCTACGGTCAGTTCCGGCAGGGTCGCGACCGCAACCGGGGCGTCATGGTCTCCGTCTCCTCGCGGATGAGCCTCAGCTGCGCCAACGCCGACCGCTGGCTGCCGGTGCGGCCCGGTACCGAGGGCTGGGTGGCGGCCGCCCTGGGCAACCTGATCGGGGCCAACCGTTCGGGGTGGCCGTCGATCTTTGCCAATGCCACTGTCGAGAAAGCCAGCGAGCTGAGCGGCTGCCCCAGAGCGCTGATCGAGCGTTTGGCCAGTCGCCTGGCCCGGGCTCGCAAGCCCCTGGTCATCGCCGGACCTGATGGCTCCTTCGATACGGCCAGCCTCGCCGCCATGCACTCTCTGGGCAAGCTGGTTTCGGGCAGTATCGCCACCTGTGAAACCGATCTCTTACCCACTCTGGGAGAGCTGCAACCCGATCCAGGCCTGGTTTTGTCCACTCGCGAGGCCCTCGAGGGGCTGGACCAGGGGCGCTGGGGCAGCGTCTGGGTGTTCGACTGCAACCCTGCTTACGTGTTGCCAGCCAGCCTCAAGTTCTCCGAGAAGCTCAAGAACGTCAAGACCAGAGTCGCCTTCTCATGCTTTGCCAACGAGACCACCGCACTGTGCGATCTTACGCTGCCTGGCCGCAACTGGATGGAGGAGTGGGGCGACTGCCTGGTGCAGGCGCCTTTCGGCCTGGTCTACAACCTCAGCCAGCCGGTCGTGAAGCCGCGCTCGGATACCCGCTCGGTGTGCGATACGCTGCTCACTTCGGCCCGAGCCGCAGGCGTCAAGCTGCCCGTTCCGGCCCGGGCCGTGACTTTCCGGGACGTGCTGAGCCAGGCTCTCGGGACGCGTTTCGATGCCGCCGTGGCCAGGGGAGGGCTGTGGTCCAAGGCTGACACCAGCTTTGATCGTTACCACCACGACGTGGCTCTGCCGCCGCCCTCGGCCCGGAATCCGGGGGGCGCTGCGCCGGCAGGAGTCAGCGCCTGGAGCGGCCTGGAGGCCGCCTCAGCAGGCGCCCTGACCGAGCCGAGCCCGCGCGCTCAGGGTAAGGCCACGTTGATCGCCAGCACCTCGGTAAATTTCGGCGATGGCCAGCGAGCCAACGTCCCCTGGATGCAAGAGTTGCCTGATCCGATGACCACGGTGGCCTGGGCCAGCTGGATCGAGATCAACCCCTTCGGTGAGCTGGGTCAGAGCCTCAAGGTCAAGCGAGGCGATCTGCTCGAGGTGACCGGGGAGGGAGGCGCCAAACTGATCGGCCCGGCGTTCCCGACCCAGGCTGTGCACGTGGATGCCATCGCGATTCCGGCCGGTAACGGCCACGCGGGGGGCGCCTACGGCCGCTACACCGACGACGTGGTGCGGCCGATGAACCCGATGTCCGCTCTGCTGGGCACTTCCGCCAATCCCTGGGCTTCCACTCAGGTGACCGTGACCAATACCAAGAAAAGCCAGTTCATCGCGACCTTCGACCGCCGGATCATGGGTCTCGAGAAGGCTACCCTGCCGCACTGAGGAGAATCGATGGCCGAGGAACCGAAAGATACCCTGCAAACGAGCATCCAGACCGTCGGCACCTACCAGTGGGGCATGGTGATCGACACCGATCGCTGCACCGGCTGCAAGGCCTGCGTGATCGCCTGCCGGGCCGAGAACAACATCCCCTCCATCGGGGCCGATCAGGTCGCCATGGGTCGCCTGATGGACTGGATGCGAGTGGATCGTTTCTGGCAGGACGAATTTCACCATAAGACCAGCACGGGTCGTCTGGCCAGCGATCAAGAGGCGACCGAGAAGCACATCCAGCAGGACGCCTACACGGGGAACGGCTACCCCAACGTGGTGGCGACTTTCGTGCCGATGCTCTGCCAGCAGTGCGGCACAGCTCCCTGCGAGTCAGTCTGCCCGGTCTTTGCATCCGTGCACACCAACGACGGGCTCAATGCTCAGGTTTACAACCGCTGCGTGGGAACGCGCGTCTGCGCCAACAACTGCCCCTATCGCGTGAGGATCTTCAACTTCTTCTCGCCCGAGTGGGATGCCCCCATGGAGCAGATGCTCAACCCGGACGTGAGCGTGCGCAGCGAGGGTGTGATGGAGAAGTGCACTTTCTGCGTGCAGCGCATCCGTCGTGGAATGCTCGATGCCAAAGTGGCAGGCCATCCGGTCCAGGACGGCGAGCTGCGCTCGGCCTGCGCGCAAGCCTGCCCCACCTCAGCCATCACTTTCGGCGACATGAACGATCCGCACTCGGCGGTGAACGTCGTGTTGCACGAGAATGCATCCCGCTCTTCCAAAGTGCTTGACGAGCTGTTTGACACCAAACCGCACGTCATCTACCTTCGACCCCAGAGGGTGCCCGATGCTTTGTAGAACCGCCTGTAACACTGTGGAGGCCGCATGACCGAGGCTGTTGGTGGGCACCAGAAAGCCCATTCTCATCACATCAACTACAACTTCGTGGCACCCGATATGTCGGTGCCCGAGATCTTCGATGCTTGCTTCGAGCCGGTGGGCAAGCAGGGCTGGAAGTCCAACATCGTCATCGCCGTCTGTCTGGGGCTGATCGGTTGGGCCTTTTTCAAGTGGCTGGAGCAGAACTTCGTTGGATTCGGCAAGACGGGGCTTCATATCCCCATCTTCTGGGGTTATTACATCATCACGTTCGTCTTCTGGATCGGTGTGGCCCACGCCGGCGCTCTGATCTCGGCTCTTTTGCGGTTGTGCGGCGCGGAATGGAAGGGCGTGGTGACCCGGGTGGCCGAGGTGATCACGCTCTTCACGCTGCCCGCGGCCGGCTCGTTCCCCCTCATCCACCTGGGCCGCTTTGAGGTTTTCTATTACATGCTTCCCTATCCCAACTCGCGTCTCTTGTGGCCGAACTTCAAGAGTATGCTGATGTGGGACGTCTTCGCCATCTCGACCTACCTGACCGGCTCGGTCCTGTTCCTCTACGTCACCATGATTCCCGATCTGGGCATCGCCCGCCCTCGCATGAAGGGCTGGATGCGCACGCTCTATACACTGTTGAGCTGGGGCTGGCGCGGCACCGCCGAGGAGTGGAAGCGGGTCAAGGAGGCCGCCGCTCTCTATAGCGTCGTCATCCTGCCGGTCGTGATCTCGGTCCACACCATCGTGAGCTGGGACTTTGCGATGGAGGTGGTGCCGGGCTGGCACTCGGAAGTCTTCGGTCCGCTCTTCTTCGTGGGGGCCCTCTACTCGGGGGTGGCAGCGGTGATGACCATGCTGACCATCCTCTACTGGACCTACAAGCCCTACCAGAAACTGATCACCTCCGTGCACTATGACATGCTCGGACGTGTCTGGCTGGTCCTGGGACTGGCCTGGGCCTACCTGTTCTTCAACGACTTCCTACCTGCCTACTACACCCACGAGCCTGAGAAGATGGACTACATGTGGTACAACGCCTTCGGGGCCTACGCCCCGGCCTGGTGGTTCCTCATCGTGGGCAATTTCGTGATGCCGCTCTTCTGCCTATCCTCCAAGGCCTTCCGGCGCAGCCGTCTGCCGATGTTCATGCTCTCCATCGTGGTGAACATCTGCATGTTTATCGAGCGCGTCGTGATCTTCATCCCCGGCCAGGAGATCTACAACCACCTCAACGGAGCCACGACTCACTATTCCCCCAGTTTGACCGAGCTGAGCATCGTGGTGGGCTCGTTCGGCTGGGTGATCGGTGGACTGTGCGTCTTCTGCCGTATCTTCCCGATTCTCCCGTTCTGGGAGGTCGCCGAGACCAGGGTCCGCCAGATCGAGCGCGAGGTGGCGGGCGTCAAGATCAACTACTTCCAATCCGGTGAGTGACGGGTGACAGAGTATGCGAGTTGCAGCTGAGTTCGAACACTGTGAAGATGCCCTGGCGGCCCACCGCCTGCTGATCGACGAGAACCTCGACCCCGAGGACATCGAGATTCGCTCGCCTTATCCGCTGCCCGAGGCACCCATCCCGCCCCACCGTGAGCGCTCCTTCCACATGCGCACGGTGGTGAGGGTCATGTGGGGCACGGCCATTATCCTGGGATTCTCCTTCATCGCCTATACCCAGCTTGACTGGAGCTTGCAAAGCGACGGCCACCCCATCGTCTCGGTCCCGATCAACGCTCTGCTGATGTACGAGATGGGCATGATTACTGCCATCCTGACGACAACATTCATGTTCTTGTGGGAAACCCGCCATTTCCGCCAGCTCGTGCCGGCTCTGGAAGAGGACCTCCCGGTGGCTCACGGCTCTGTTGTCATCGTGGTAGACGGCAACTCGGCCGACCGGGCTCGCGACCTGCTGCAAGGTCGAGGGGCCCGCTCGGTGGTTACTTACCTGCTTATCGCCTGTCTCGGCCTCTTGTGCACCGGTTGCGGCACCTGGCCCTACAACATGCGTTCGCAAGTGGTCAACAAGCCCGGCGAGACCCTCAAGCCCTACACCAATTCTAACGCCGAGATCGGAGAGATCGCCCCGGCCGACCTGAGCCTCGTCATGCCGGCAGGCGATCAGGCGCTCGCCCCGGCCATCTTTCAAAATCTGACCCCGGGTGACCCGCGCAACACCATGACCGATGCCCTGATCGCTCTGCGTGGACTCAATCCCACTGCTGCCGACTACGCCCAGAAATTGTCCGGCTTTCGGACCCAGATGCCAGCCTGGCTGCAGATCAAGGCGCTGGCCTCGAGCAGCAGCACCATGGGCAAGCCGGAGTTCCTGACCGCGGGCAAGGACCCTGAAGATGTCACGGATCGTCGCTACCGCGTCGAGCTCAATGAGCTCATGGGCACCAGGACGGGCCCGGTTGCGCGATCTGCCGAGTCCGGCGAGCGGGGCAAGGTCCTCTATCAGAACAACTGCGCATTCTGCCACGGGGGGAACGGAACCAGCCCGGGCCCGGTGGGCGAGCTGACCCAGATTCCTCCGCCCGCTATTGGGAGTGGTCAGGTTTACTCACAGCCCCAGTTCACCGATGGGTATTTGTACTTCTACATCGCTGTGGGCAAGAACGCCATGCCCCCCTTCGTGACCAAGCTGACCCCGTCTGAGATCTGGGACATCGTCAACCACCTGCGCGACCTGCAGAGCGCAGCTCGCTGAGGAAGGCCAGCAGGGCCTGGTTGAAGCCTTCCGGGTCATCGAACTGGGGGCCATGGGCTGCTCTGGCCAGGGTCACGGTGCTGGCCTGAGGGAGCGCTCTCTGCCAGCGTTCCAGGTGGCTTCGCGAAACCAGCCCGTCCTGCTCACCCCAGACCAGGCAGACCGGGCAGCGAATCTGGTCCGTTCGCATCTCCCAGCGGTAGTTCCAGATGGCCGGCAGAGCGGGTAAGAAGCCTCGCGCCCGGGCCATGTTGGCGTTGGCCAGGGTCAGGATGCGCTCATCGGCGCTCACGGTCACAAGCCCCAGCTCCTTCAGGTTGGGAATCTGCGGAACGCCAGCCTGATCGAACCAGGTGATCAGTCGGGCTAATTGAGGATCCATCTCGTCGGGAACGCAGGCCGGGGCGGCCACCAGCATCAGGCCGGCTGCCTCGCCCTGGGCCGCCATCTCGAAGGCAATCAGGGACCCCAGCGAGTTCCCCACCAGGACGGGCCGCTTTCCCTCCACCAGCTTCCAGAGCAGTCGGGCAAAGTCGGGAATAGAGTAAAAGTGATCGGGCGCGTCGCTCTCGCCAAAGCCCGGGAGATCGGGCGCCAGGGCAAGCCACTCGGGTCCGAGGTGATGGAGGTTCAGGGCCCAGGCGTTCCAGGAAGCCCCGTTTCCGTGCAGCAAAAGCACCGGTTGTCCATCGAGGGGACCGGACCTCTCTACGTTCACCTTGATGCCGTCCAACAAAATGTTCTCGCTCATGGAAACTTTTTGCCCACCTTCTGCGTCTTATCTGATTGGGGAGGCCCGCTCACGATTCGTGGCGGGCATCAAGACCACGGAGGTGCTGACATTAGCACGCAGCCATCACGTCCGGCTCGCTCAGATCGCTCGCCACGACCTGAGGTCACCGGGGGTGATCCATTGAGTCCCATCAATCCCAACTACATCACCATTCCTTCCAGTCTCCGGGTTCGGCCAAACCCGACCTGGCGGCTGGGAGAGGTTCTTCCCGGTGAAATGGACCACCTTCGCAGCAAGGACCTGTGCCCCGTCTGCAAGGGTTGGACAATTACAGAGAAACTCACGGTCTGGCGCAGAGGTCAGGGCGCCTTCCGTCAAGTTGTGACCCGCTGCGTAACCTCTGGAGGCCGCGCGGTTCCCCGTTGCGCCTCACGAGTCATCGCCGAAGAGGCGCTGACTGACTACTCCTTGCCGGAAGCGGTGGCTTCCGGTCAGTAACCCCCCCGAGGTGACCCACGATTGCTGAGTGACCCGGCCGCAAGGCCGGGTCTTCTAAAGTGCAAGGCCTTTGGTCTTGCACTTTACAACGCGCAGGAACGCAGTTCCGGCGCGTTCGTCAGATTGCGCGAATGTGCAAAACCAAAGTGCGAGCACATGAGCCTTCGCAGGGATTTTCCAGGCGAGAAGAAATCGTTAGCCGGCATGGCTGATGATGTCCAAGAGCTGATCCAACGTTTTACACCTTTTCTCACCTATCTGACCGAGTTGCAGGCCGGTTGGCCAGTGCTGGAGATGGAAAAGCTGGTGGGGGAGGCAGGTGGCCCCGAGCAGGTGGCCTGTATCACGGTGGACATGGTTCGGGGATTTTGCTCGGAGGGTCCCCTGGCCAGCCCTCGCATCCAGGGTATCGTGCCGGCCGTGGCGCGCATCCTGGCCCGTGCCCACGACCTGGGGGTGCGCGACTTTCTCTTTCCGCAGGACAGCCACCCTCCCGATAGCCCCGAGTTCGCCGCCTTCCCTCCCCATTGCCTGGAGGGCAGCTCTCAGGCGCAGACCGTCCCCGAGTTATCCAGTCTGCCCTTCGCTCAGCATTTCAAGCACTTTCCCAAGCGCTCGCTGAGCTCTCACCACGGCACGGGACTGCACGAGCATCTGACTTCGCGCCACCGTACCCGCATGGTCGCAATGGGCGACTGCAGCGACCTGTGTCTGTACCAGCTGGCTCTCGAGCTGCGCCTGTGGGCCAACGTCAAGCACCTTCCCTGGGAGGTGGTGGTGCCGGCCAGCGCCGTGCAGACCTACGACCTGCCGGTCGAGGTGGCTCGTGGTCTTGGCGCCATGCCCCACGACGCAGAGCTGCTCCACCTGGTCTTCCTCTACCACCTGCAGCTCAATGGCGTGCGGGTGGTGGCCGATCTCGTTTGAAGTCCTATCCTTCCTCGCATGGACTGTGCGATAGATTTCAGCGACGACAGGAGCGGTCCAAGCAATTCTCAATTGTCGCATCGCCCGCGCCACAACACTTTGGAAGCGGTTCGAAACAAGTTTCTCAGCGCACGTTACCTGGCACGGTCAATGCGACGGAGTTTAATCGTCGTCGGCCAGCACGACCCGGTTGCGACCGCTGCGCTTGGCCCTGTACAGGGCCCGGTCAGCCTTGGCGATGAGGGCCTCGCTGGTCTGACCGTCTTCAGGGTAGGTGGCCACCCCCACGCTGACCGAAACCGGGATCAGCTGGTGCTGGTGCGAGACGTCCTCTTCGGCCACTGAGGCCCGCAGCCGCTCGGCGATGCTGGCCGCCTTGGAGCGGGGTGTCGAGGGCAAGATGACGGCAAACTCCTCGCCCCCGTAGCGCGCGACGATGTCATACTCACGCAGGGCTCTGGTGAAGAGCTCGCTGACGATGCGCAGCACCGCGTCGCCTGCCTGGTGTCCGTAGGTGTCGTTGAGCTTTTTGAACCAGTCGATGTCGACCATGAAGAAGCTCAGGGGATGGTGAAAGCGTCGGGCGTAGGACAGCTCCTTGTCGAGCCGCTGCTCCATGTAGCGGCGGTTGTAGAGATTGGTCAGACCGTCGAGCACCGAGATCTCATAGAGCCGGTTGTTCTCGAGCATCAAAGAGACGTGGGCAGAGAGCAGCACGGTCAACTCGAGGTCTTCCTGCGAGAAGATGTGGTCTTCGTGGCGGGTGGTCAGGGTGACCACCCCGATCAAACGCTGCTTGATGATCAGTGGCACGCAGATCATGCTGATCATCGGCCGTTTCTGCTCTTTGACCGGCATGAAACGGGGATCTTCGCTCAACCGGGGGATCACCACGGGCTTCTTGTGTTTGGCCACCCAACCGGCCACCCCTTCGCCCACACGAAAGCGAATGTTGTCGAGCTCCCAGCGCGTTAACCCGGAGGACTCGACAAAGGCAAGGTGTTGCTGGCTCTCGTCGAGGATCATGATGGAGCATTCATCGGCTTTGAGAATGCCGCGCAACTTGGTGGTGATGCGCTTGATCACGTCCGGCATGGGATAGTTGGACGCGATGATCCGGCTCACATCCAGCAGTGCCCGCAAAACCTCGGCTTCTCGCTGCATTCTGAGGGGCCTCCCCCGAGTTGGAAAGAATTTCTTGCGCGCCAGGCGGCAAGATTCGGCCCCGGATTTCCACTTCGTCAGCCTCTCATCCTCTGGAGGAATCGCCCGAAAGGCCTTCGAATGCCACGGTGTTTTGGGAGGAGCTTGAAGGCCATCCCAATGTCGCCGGAAACGAAAGGAGAAGTTCATGACGCGAATCTTTCAAGGCCGGAGTCGGGCATTTTTGACCCTGCTCCTGGCAATCGGGCTGGCGAGCTGGGTCGGCCTTCGGGTCGCGCATGCTGCGGCCGTGACCAACGTGACCGTGGCCAAGGGCGCCAAGCACGTCTACGTCAAGGTGCAGGCCAACGGCCCCATCAGCTATCGGGTCTATCATCGCCCCCCCGGTTCTGACGACTACCGCAATATCGTGGTGGATGTATCTCCGGCCCATCTGGTAGCCGGGAAAGAGCCGATGTCCAAGCTCTCGGTGGACGAGGGTCTGGTCGCCAACGTGCGGGTTCGACCTCTCGGCGGCACGGTGCGGGTCTTTGTGGATGTGGTTGCGTGGCCCAATTACAAGGTTTTCTCGGATGGCCACTCGGTAACCCTGAAGATCGATCCTTACCACATGCGCGACAAGAATCCGGCTGGCGGCCGCTAGGAGCGCAGCCGGAAACATGCATGTGGTGGCGGAGGCGGGGGTAGGGGCTCCTCCGACACAACATGGGGGTTTGCGGCCGGACTTCTAATGCGCTCGCACTTTGGTCTCGCACATTGGCACAATTTAACGAACGCGCCGGAACTGCGTTCCAGCGCGTTGTAAAGTGCAAGACCAAAGGCCTTGCACTTTAGTTTAGCCCCGGCGAAATTTCTTCGGAGTCTGTCAGAGTCAGCCGGCCAAGCAGATCAGGCCGGCTGACTCTTTGTACAGAGGGGAGGGTGCCCCGGAGGTCGCGTTGAATTCCGATCAAGAGTGCGTCCGAAGCTGCAGAAATTTTTTCGTGCCCTGAGCCTGGCGGCGGCTCCCCTGTTGCTCGCTCTGGCCACCACCCCGTGGCTCGATCAGCTGCTTGCCGCTCAGCGCTCCTGGCTCGAGCGTGCCCCCCTGGTCCTGGTCGCCTGCGCGGGCCTGCTGGCCTTGCGCTTCCACCGTCCGGGTCTGGCTCTTTCCTTGCTGGTCAGTCTGGCCGTGCTGCCTCGTTGGAGCCTGCCCCAGTCGCTGCTGGCCGTGCTGGTGCCGCTCAACCTCTTCCTTTTGACCTTGTGGGCTCAGGCCGAGTTGTCCTGGGTGCTGGCTCTGGCCTTGCAGGCCACGACTCTGCACTGGCTCTCAGGCCCTCTTCAGGACGGGATCCTGAGACGTTGGGAAGTGCTGGTGGTCGAGCCCATGCCGATGGTGCTGGCCTTGCTGGCCCTGGGCAGCCTGCTCTTTACGGCCATTCGCACCGGGGGTGCCCTGGAGGCTTCTCAGCTTGTGGTGGCCGCCGGTGCCCTGCTGGCGCTCCAGTGGCCGGCCAGTCCAGAGCTCTTGATCGCATCCAGCGCCCTGTCCGTCTTGCTGGCCCTGGTTCAGCACAGCTACCGACTGGCCTATCTGGATGAGCTGACCGAGTTGCCCGGCCGCCGGGCCCTCCAGGAAGAGCTGTCGCGACTGCGTGGAACCTACGCCATCGCTATGCTGGACGTGGACCATTTCAAGTCTTTCAATGACCGCTACGGCCATGACGTGGGCGATCAGGTGCTGCGACTTGTCGCGTCGCGCATGCGTCGGGCGCCCGGAGGCGCCCGTGCCTTCCGTTACGGGGGCGAGGAGTTCACCATGGTTTTTCCGGGACGCACCCTGGACGAGGCCTGGGAGCCGCTCGAGGACCTGCGCCAGATGATCGAGGGCACCCCCATGGTCTTGCGAGGGGCCGATCGGCCCAAGAAAAAGCCCCGCAACCTCAAGCCTCGCCGGGGCTCAGGTCAGAAGGTCAGCGTCACCATCAGCATCGGGGTGGCCCAGAGGAACGACAAGCTGCCCACACCCGAGCGCGTGGTCAAGGCAGCCGACAAGGCCCTCTACAAAGCCAAGAAGAACGGGCGCAATCAGGTGGCCTGCTGACGGGCGTGTAAAGGATCCCCCTCCTCATCTGCGAACTTTCACCCCCTATGGTCGACAATCAAGCGGTGGCCCGGACTTTCGAGGAGATCGCCGACTTCCTCGAGCTCAAGGGGGAGAACCCCTTCAAGATCAAAGCCTACCAGCGAGCCGCTCGCACGATTCAGAGCCTGGACCGTCCGCTGGCCAGCCTGGCCGAAGAAGGTGGATTGACGGAGATTCCAGGCATCGGTAAGGCCATCGCCGAGAAGATTGGTGAAATGCTGCAAGGTGGCAAGATGACCCTGCACGAGGAGCTGCGCTCCGAGTTCCCGGGTCAGATTTTGGAGCTGATCACCGTCCCCGGCCTGGGCCCAAAGAAAGCCGCCGTGCTCTACCACGAGCTGGGGGTAGGCAGCCTGGCCGACCTGGAGCGTGCCATTCAAGAGGGCGCCCTGCGCGACCTGAAGGGCTTCGGGGCCAAGACCGAGGCCAATCTGGCCGAAGGGCTGAAACGTCTGCGGGCAAGTCAGGGCGAGGAGCGCATGCCTTTGCCGCGCGCCCGGGCCATTGTGGCGACCCTGATCGAGAGCCTGAGCCAGGTGAGCGGGGTGGAGCGCCTGGAGGTGGCCGGATCGGCCCGACGAGGCAAGGAGACGGTGGGAGATCTGGACCTGGTCTGCGTGGCCGCTGACTCCGGTCCGATCATGGAAGCCTTTTGCTCGTTGGTATCGCCCGAGCGCATCCTGGCTCGAGGTGAGACCAAATCCTCGCTGCTTTACTCCAAGAACCTGCAGGTCGACCTGCGCGTGGTTCCGGCCGAGTCTTTCGGGGCGGCCATGCAGTACTTTACTGGCTCCAAGGATCACAACGTCAGCCTGCGGGTGCGAGCCGAGAAGAACAAATGGAAGCTCAACGAGTATGGCCTTTTCGATGACTCGGGTGAAAACCTCGCCTCGCGCACCGAGGAAGAGATCTACCGCAAGCTGGGACTGGACCTGATCCCCCCTGAGCTGCGGGAGGGCCTCAACGAGATCGAGCTGGCCGAGAAGCACCAGCTCCCTCGCCTGGTGATGCTGGAGGACCTCAGGGGCAACCTGCACGCCCACACGACCTGGTCGGACGGGCAACACTCGGTGGAAGAGATGGCCCGGGCCGCTCTGCGCATGGGTCTGGAGTACCTGGCCATCACCGATCACTCGCCCTGGGTGGGGGTGGCCAACGGATTGGACGTGGACCGACTGCGCCAGCTGAAGGTCGAGATCGATCAGGTCAACGCCCTCAACCTGGGAGTGACCCTGCTCTGGGGGAGCGAGGTGGATATCAGGCCCGATGGCCAGCTCGACTACTCCGACGAGATCCTCGCTCAGCTCGACGTTGTGGTTGCTTCGGTGCATTCCCACCTGCAAATGGGGAAAGACGAGATGACCGCCCGGGTGCTCAAGGCCATGGAGAACCCTCACGTCGACATCCTGGGTCACCCCAGCGGGCGTCTGCTCGGCCGCCGACCCGGCTACGACATGGACTGGGAGGAAGTCTACAAGGCAGCTGCCCGCTTCCGCACCGCCCTGGAGATTAATGGCTACCCTAACCGTCTCGATCTGCGCGACGTCCAGGCCCGTCGTGCCCGCGAGCTGGGCGCCATGCTGGCCATTGGGGCCGACGCTCACTCCTCGGAGCACCTCGACTACCTGGCTCTGGGCGTGGGTGTGGCCCGGCGAGCCTGGGCCACACCCGAAAACGTGCTCAACACCCTCAGCCTGGCTGACCTCAAGCGCTATCTGACCCAGAAGGAAGGCGCCGGGCGTGGAGCCTGAGCCTCCTCCTCCGCTGAGTACTCTGAGCCGCTCTTTCTTTGAGCGCGAAACTGTGGAGGTGGCCCGCGACCTTATCGGAGTCTGGTTGCTCCACCAGGGTGTGGGCGGCCCGCTGGTCGAGACCGAGGCTTATAGCGACAGCGATGATCCGGCCTCGCATGCCTTTCGGGGTCTCACTCGCCGGAACCGGGCTATGTTCGAAGAGCCGGGCCGGGCCTATGTCTATTTCATCTACGGCAATCACTTCTGCTTGAACGTGGTGGCCCATCCCCCCGGGCGGGCCGGGGCCGTGCTTCTGCGAGCTATCGAGCCCCGTCTGGGGGTGGAGTCCATGGTCACTCGCCGGGGCCGCTCCCAGCCCCGTCTGCTGGCCAGTGGGCCTGGGCGGCTGTGCCAGGCGCTGGCAGTTGATCGTTCCCACAATGGCACGTGCATGCTGGATTGGCTGCTGGCCAGCCATTCTCCGACCGCCATCAGCAGCGGGCCCCGCATTGGCATTCGCCAGGCAGTGGAACGGCCCTGGCGGTTCTGCCAGTCAGGCAGTCCCTGGGTGAGTCGGAGGCTGGCATGATCGTCCTCAGCCTGGCCTTTCGCAACGTAGTTCGCAACCGCGAGCGCAGCCTGCTCACTCTGATCGGTGTGCTGCTTGCAGTGGGCTCGTTCGTGGCCCTGCTTTCCCTGGCCGAGGGGCTGTACCGCCGCGTGGTCAACGAATTGGACGGGCGCGACGTGCAGGTTTACGTGCTGCCTCACTCGGCTGTGCCGCTACCGACCGGACCGGTGGGGACTCTGGGCCTTTCCAGCGATACCATCGCCCTGACCTGGTTGGAAGAGATCAGGAAGCTCGAGCAGGTGGACACGGCAGGTGGAGTGATCCGCCAGGCCTGGACCGGCCGCACGGCGGTCATGCCGGTCATCGCGCTGGATCCGGGCCAGATGGGTCTCTTCTTCCCCGGTCTCACCTTTCTGGGCGATCCCCTGGGGCCCGGGCGCGTGATGCTGGGAGAAGGGCTGGCGGTCAACGAGGGGTTGGCTCAGGGATCCTTCTTGCAGAACGGCCAGAACCGCTATGTCGTCTCGGGTCTGGTGCGCTCAGGCCTGGGTAGCTTTCAGGACTACTTCGTCTACATGCCCCTCGAGACAGCCATTCAGGAAACCAACGCCAGGGGGGTGCAGGAAGTCTGGATCAAGTTGCGTGACCCCTACTCGGCTCCCGAGGTTGCCCGACGAATCAATGAGCTCGGGATCCCCGGGGCCCACGCCCTCACCAAGGCCCAGTACATGGGGGTGGCCAGCGACTACATCAGTTACGTCTGGTTGCTGCAATTCTGCATCGCCGCCATCGGGGTTCTGATCGCCATTACCGCAGCCATGAACACCATGTTGATGTCCACCTATGAGCGCCTGCGGGAGTTCGCGACCCTGCGCGCCATCGGGGCCAGCCGCACGGCTGTTGTGCTGATGATCATGGCTGAGTCGGTTCTCTTGAGCCTGGCCGGAGGCTTGCTGGGGATCTTTTTTGGCTGGTTAGCATCCTATCTGCTCGACCGGGCTGTGCTGGTGTTATTCAAGCTGACCTTCCCCCTGGCTCAGGTAACCCTGTTACTGGTTGGGGAGGCCCTGCTCCTGTCTTGCCTGGTCGGGCTGGTTGGGGCGGCCATTCCAGCGGTGCTGGTGTGGCGGCTGAAGATCGTGGATGGATTGCGCTGGGACTGAATGCACGTTCGTCTCAACGCCGTCCACAAGTATTATGAGTCTCCGGCCGGTCCGGTGAAGGTGCTCGAAAACGTGACGCTGCATATCCCCTCAGGCTCTTTCGTGTCGCTGATGGGCCCTTCGGGCTCGGGCAAGACGACCTTGCTGAACTTGATCGGCTGCCTGGACAGCCCCACCTTCGGCCAGGTGATCCTGGAGGACCGCGATGTCGCCAATGCCAACGAGGCGACCCGCGAGCGCATCCGTCTGCGCCACATCGGGTTCGTTTTTCAAAACTACAACCTGTTGCCCACTCTGACCGTCTTCGAGAACGTAGTCCTGCCCATGCAACTGGCTTCTTTGCGGCGCAGCGAGCGCGACGAGCGGGCCGTCATGTTGCTCAAAGCGGTGGGTCTGGATCAGAGGGCCAATCAGCCCGTGAACAGTCTGTCTGGAGGTCAGCAGCAGAGGGTGGCCATCGCCCGGGCACTGGCCAATCTCCCCCGCTTGATTCTGGCCGACGAGCCCTCCGGCAACCTGGATGGGCATGCCACCAAAGAGGTGATGCAGGTCCTCAAGTCGATTAACGATACCCAGAAGGTCACGGTCGTGCTGGTGACGCACGACCCGGCCGTGGCCGCTTATGCCGAACAGGTGTACTACCTGGAAGGAGGGCGTCTGGCAAGCGGATGAGGGGAAGGGAGACGAAGGGGGACTTGTTGAAAGGCAATCGCTCGAAGCTGTCTAGCCGATGATCGTCTGTTTGAGTTGTGGGCACGCCAATGAGCCTGGCACTGGATTCTGCGTCCAGTGCAATGCCCGTTTGCCCAAGATCGACGCAACTTCCGTCTCCAGCGGCACGGGCCACATCACCGGTCGATTCGAGCAGATCCGCGACGCGGCCGAGAAGGTCCGCTCCGGTCAGTGGTCGGCCGCCGAATTCGGCGAGTTCGTCAAGAATCTGTTCGAGTTTCTGGAAAAGCACAAAGAGGGCATCGTCAGTTACGTTCGAGAGACGGGTTATTACGATTACGGCAATGAGGAAGTCAATCTGGGCATGACCGGAGTGGAGAAGTTTGAGGAAGGCCTGGAAGCGCTCTACAACTTCTCCGAGTCAGGAGACGCCCACCTGATCGATCAGGGATTGAGCGTGATCTGGGAAGGCAACGAGATGATTAACGAGGCGATGCGTGAGAATCGCGCCGCCCGTCGCCGACTTGAAGAAGAATGGGGCTACATGTAGCCATCTCTGTCCAGGGCCTGACTCGCCGCTTCGGAGCCCGGGAGGCGCTGCTGGACGTCACCTTCGAGGTCTGCCAGGGGGAGGTCTTCGGGTTTCTGGGCCCCAACGGGGCCGGCAAGACCACGACCATCCGGATTCTGACCGGCCAATTGAAGGCATCAGCTGGGAACGTGAGCGTCCTGGGTCTTGATCCGGCCTTGCGGGGGCGCGAGCTTCGACGGCGCGTCGGCCTGTCGTCTGAAGATGCGGGTCATTATGAGCGGCTCAGCGTGGCCAGCAACCTGGCCTTCTTTGCCCGCCTTCACGGGGTCGGCCCCGGCCGCTGCGAAGAGCTCTTACGCTCCTTCGAGCTCTGGGAGAGAAGACGGGAGGTGGTCTCCCGTCTGTCGCGAGGAATGCGCCAGAGACTGGCTCTGGCCCGAGCCCTGATCGGCGATCCAGAGCTGCTCTTTCTCGATGAGCCCACCGCCGGCCTCGACCCGCGGGCTGCCCGGGACGTGCGCGAGCGGGTGCAAAGCCTCAGTGCCTCGGGAAAGACAGTCTTCCTCACCACCCATTCCATGGAGGAGGCCCAGGAGCTTTGCACCCGGGTGGTCATCCTGGATCGTGGGCATTTGCTGGTTTGCGACCATCCGGACGCGCTTCGCCAGGGGGGAACGCTGGAAGAGGTCTTCCTTCGTCTGACCGGAAGGAGACTCCATGAAACCGTCGAAGAGCCCGCCTCGTCGAGGATCTGACGCTTCGGCGTTGAATCACGGTCAACCAGCCAGACTGGTTCCGATTGACAGCCCCCGTATCATCGCCTAAACTGAAGGCGCTTTCCAGCGAGGATTGCCGTGTCTACCATCCGCAGAGCCCTGATTGCACTTGTCCTTGTTGGCCTCGTCGTGGACGGAGCCCTGATCGCTTATGCCAAGGGTATCTTCTCCAAAGCTCCCGAGCCAAAGAAGTTTGACCTTGTTGTCAAGGTTGAGAAGCGCGACCAGGCCACCAAGCTCAAGAAAGCTCTGGAGGAGGCCGGCCTGGGCGAGGTTCCCATTCAGCGCGAGAAGGGCGAGAAACGGGTTCTCAAAGGCTACAAGCTGGTTTTGGAGTCAGATGACCCGTCCAGTCTCGAGCCTCTGGCCAAGACCCTCAAACTGCAAAAGCATAAGTTTGATTACAAGCCCGGAGGCACGGTTTTGACCTACGGGGCCATTTATCCCAAGAAGCCTCAGGCCGAGAAGGCCGCTGCCAAGCTGCTATCCTCTGATGGGATTCAGTTCTTGGTGCGGGAGAATTACAAGACCCAGGTGATGAGCTATGAGCGGCTCGACTTGAAGGGCCTGACTGAGGACCAGAAAGCGAGTGCTCGGGAGATACTCGACCCGGCGGATGTCGAGGTGATCGAAACTGAGGTCACCTCGGGCACCGGCCCGGCGAGCGAAAAGGAGGTCGCACCGTCCCCCGACGAGGCGAGCGAGCCGAAGCCCTGAGCCGCCTTGGCCAGTCTACGCGCGATAATCGCCCTGTTCGGTAAAGACCTGGAGGATGCTGCTCGCAGCCAGACTCTTCTGGTGATGCTGCTCGGTCCGGTTGTGCTGTCGGTCTTGATGGCCCGGTCGCTGGGAGCGACCGACATCCGCCGGCCTCTCCTGGCGGTCTACGACCCCGGGTCGAGCGGCCTGGTGAGGGTTCTCGATGCCTCCGAGTTGATTAGAATTGAGAGGGTTTCCAGCTGGAGCCAGGGGCGCGAGCTGGTCGAGCGGGGTCGGGCTCCGGCCTTGCTGGGGGTGCCTGGCGGTTTCGACGGCTCCCTGGAACAAGATTTGTTCCCTCGCCTGGATCTGGCGGTAGACGAAAGCTACCGCGGTCAGGTTGCGGTGATACGCGAGGCCATCCGGTCAGCTCTGCGCGAGCAGGTTGGCCAGGAGATCCCCGCTGACATCCGAGTGGACAAAGTGCGTGAGTTTACCGGGGCTCCCCGGAAAACGCTTCTGCCCATCTGGGTGGTCTTCACGACGCTAGGGGCGTTGATGGTGACCGCCTCAACCCTGGTGGAGGAGAAGGAGAAAAAGACACTTTCGGCGATACTTGCGGCTCCAGTGGAGCTGTGGGAAGTACTGGCGGGAAAGCTCCTGTCCGGCTTCTTCCTGGCAGCTCTGGCCTCGGCCCTGGTGCTTGCTCTCAATCAGGGCTTTACCCGCTCCTGGTTGTCTGAGCTGGCACTGATCGCACTGGGTTGCCTGGCTTTCGCCGGGCTCGGTACTCTGGTCGGTTTGAGCGTTCAGAGCCAGGCCACCGCCAATGCGGTGCTGTCGGGCCTTTATCTGGTTTTGTTCGTGCCGGTCGCACTGGCCGACGTGAGCCAGGTGATGTTCCAGGCAGCCCGCTGGATGCCAACTTACTACCTGCAGTCAGCTCTCAGCCAGGCCATTCTGGGGGGGGCGGGCTTCAGCGAGGTGAGCAGGCCTCTCTTGATACTGGCCGCTTCGACGCTGCTTGCGTTCGGGGCCAGTCTCTGGCAGCTCAAGCGTTATCGTCTGGCTGATTGAGCCAGCGCAGGATAAAAAACGGCTCGCGAGGGCCAAAAGACAAGCTACCCAAGAAGGGGTGTACAATGGATCGATTCACCGGCGCCGAGCTTCGGCGCAAAACCCGCACCGAGTTGCTCGACCTGTCCAAGGAGATTGGGCTGACGGGCCACCAGAAACTGAAAAAGGACGAGCTCGTGGACAAGATCCTCGAGAAGCTCGGTGCCCCGGAAGGCGGCCAGGAGATGGTCGAGGCGTCGGTGGCCGTGGCGGTAGCCGAGCCGCCCGAAATGGTGGCTGAGTCGGAGGATGATGTCTACGTCCCGCGTCCGAGGCCCGGCCGTTATCGCCGCGACGAGGGTCAGGCGGAGGCCGAGCCGGCTCCGGCCCAGCCGAATGAGGGTGGCCCGCGTGAGCCCCGCCGCCACCCCCGGGATCGCTTCCGACGCGATGAGTATCGGGCCGAAGGTGAAGCTCGCGAGGGTGAAGCTCGTGAGCCGGCGCCAGGACGCGAGCCGGAGAGACGTGCGCGTGGTGGCCGCGAGCTCGAGGGCCGCGACCGCGGTGGGCGTGAGCAGGAAGGCCGTGGCCGCGAGCTCGAGGGCCGCGACCGCAGTGGGCGCGAGCCGGAGGGACGTGCGCGTGGTGGCCGCGAGCTCGAGGGCCGCGACCGCGGTGGGCGTGAGCAGGAAGGCCGTGGCCGCGAGCTCGAGGGCCGCGACCTCGGTGGGCGTGAGCAGGAAGGCCGTGGCCGCGAGCACGAGGGCCGCGACCGCGGTGGGCGTGAGCAGGAAGGCCGTGGCCGCGAGCACGAGGGCCGCGACCGCGGTGGGCGTGGGCGTGAGGGCCACGAAATTAGTGGACGTGAGCACGTGCACGAAGGCAGGGAACGTGTGGGACGCGAGCCAGAGGGCCGCGAGCATGCCGGTCACGAGCCTGAGGGCCGGGGCAGACGTCATCAGGCCGGTCGCGGACGAGAGCGTGATCCATTCGAAGTGCGCGACGAGATGCGCGAGGAGGCCCGCGAGCACCAGACCCGTGAGCCTGAGGAGCGCGACCGGGGTGGTCGCGGCCGCGACCGGGGTCGGGGCCGCCAACGGGACAACCGCCCTCGCGACGAGGAACCCCGTCAGAGCGTTCCCGAGCAGAGCGGGGAAGACTGGGATCTCGAGGAAGGCGAATGGGGCCAGGAGCGCGACTGGGATCGCGGCGAGGTCTCGGGCGAGTTCGAGGGTCGCGGAGAGCCGCGCGAGCGGCTGGGCAACCTGTATGCCAGCGGGGTGCTGGAGATCTTGCCCGAAGGCTATGGCTTCCTGCGTGGCCGCAGCTATCTTCCCGGACCGTCGGATATCTACGTCTCCATCTCCCAGGTGCGGCGGTTCAGCCTCCGCATGGGCGACATGGTCCTGGGGCAGGTGCGACCTCCCAAGAATGGAGAGAAGTATTACGGCCTGCTGAAGGTCTCCACGGTCAATGGCATGGATCCAGAGCAGGCGCGGCGCCGACCGCACTTCGACCAGCTCACCCCCATCTTCCCCAACGAGCGCTACACGATGGAGTCGCCTGACGGCGACCTCTCGCCGCGCTTGATCGACCTGTTCTGTCCCATCGGCAAGGGCCAGCGCGGCATGATCGTCGCTCCCCCCAAAGCCGGTAAGACAATCTTGCTCAAGAAGATCGCCAACGGCATCATCAACAACTATCCCGACACCGTGCTGATGGCCCTGCTCGTGGACGAGCGTCCCGAAGAGGTGACCGACTTCGAGCGCTCGATCACCGGCGAGGTGATCTCATCCACCTTCGACGAGCCGCCCGAGCAGCACGCCCACGTCTCCGAGCTGGTGCTGGCCAAAGCCATGCGCATGGTCGAGATGGGCAAGGACGTCGTCATCTTGCTGGACTCACTGACCCGCATGGGTCGAGCCTATAACAACATCACCCCGCCCTCGGGACGCACCCTCACCGGCGGCCTGGATACCGCCGCCCTGCGGATGCCCAAGCGTTTCTTCGGGGCCGCTCGAAACATCGAGAACGGCGGCAGCCTGACCATCATTGCCACCGCCCTGATCGACACCGGCTCGAAGATGGACGAGGTGATCTTCGAGGAGTTCAAGGGCACCGGCAACATGGAGCTCGACCTCAGTCGGCGATTGGCCGAGCGTCGCATCTTCCCGGCCATCGACATCAAGAAGTCGGGAACTCGCCACGAAGAGCTTTTGCTCGGCGAGGAGGAGCTGAAGAAGATCTGGCTGATGCGCCGGGCCCTCGACCTGCTCGGTGACGGCCAGGATCCGACCGAGGCGGTGATCGAGCGCATGCGCCGCACCAAGACCAACGAGGACTTCCTGAACACGCTCGGCCGCGAGGTCTCCCACGCCCGCGGGCAGTAGACCCCGGCGGCGATCTGCCATTGCGGACTCCTCGGGCTACGCCCTGGCTGCGTCGGCCCCGGACGGCTCCTTCTGGGAGGAGCCGGCCTGGGTTGCCGCAGCCCGAACCGGCACCGAGATGCGTGCCCCGCACCCGGATGAGCTGACCGCTCTCCCTTCCCACAGCTCGGTCATGTACCTGCCGGGCCGCCAAGCGCTGGGTTGGCCCCGGGGGGCCTCGGGTGAGCCGCATCCGCTTCAGGGCGCCCTGGTGCTGGCCTGCTCCTTGCCTTCGGGCTACATCCGCACACTGCTGCCCGCCTACCGGCGAGAGGAAGGTGCTCCCCATCTACCCCTGTTTGGCTATGCCGCGGTCGTGTTCCGGCGGGGCAAGCTTTACGCCGCTGCCCTGAAAACCGACGCCAACCCGCGCTGGGATCCTTCTCGTTACCACGGTAAAGACCTTCAGGCGCGCATCGCGCGGCGGCTCAAAGCCTCACCCGAGAACCGGGTCCTGCGCCAGTTGGCCCTTTGCGCTACCGACTACGGGTGCTATAACGCCCAGAATGTCTTCTACAACCGCTGGGAGGGCGCGGTGCCGGTTTCACCCTCTTGCAACGCCTCCTGTCGGGGCTGCATCTCGCTCCAACCCGAGGATATGCCCTCCTCCCCCCAGCAGCGCTTCGATTTCGTACCCACGGTCGAGGAGATCGTTGAGGTCGGGCTCGAGCACCTGAAGACTCCTGAGGCCATCTTTTCGTTCGGGCAGGGCTGCGAGGGCGAGCCATTGCTGCGGGCTGAACGGATCGCCCGATCGATCCGGACCATGCGAGAGCAGACCGATCAAGGGTGTATCCATCTCAACACCAACGGTTCTCGCCCGGCCGGTCTCAAGATGGTCATCGCGGCAGGGCTCGATTCCATTCGGGTCTCGCTCAACAGCGTGCTCGACGAACTTTATACTTCCTATTACCAGCCTCGCAATTACTCGTTTGCCGACGTTACTGCCAGCGTGCGCATGGCCGCCGACAACGGTCTGCAGGTATGCCTCAACTACCTGGTCATGCCGGGCTGGAACGATGCTGAGGAGGAAGTGGAGGCCCTGGTGCGCTTCGTGCACGAGCAGGGCGTGACCATGATCCAGCTTCGCAACCTCAACATCGACCCGGACCTCTACGCCGAGTGGGTGCGTCGCCCGGGCGGGCGGGTGCTGGGGGTGCCGGCCATGCTCGCGCGTCTCAAGAGCGAGTGTCCCAGCCTGCGCCTGGGCAATCACACCCCTTTCTACCAGCGCTGACAGGTTCAGAGAATTTTCCGGCTTTTGCCTTATGAGTGATCGTGAAAAGGAGATCGCTCAGTGGTCGTCGCCCCCGTTATCGCAACAACCTCCCGCCCGGCAAGAGCGCATCGCGTTGAGAAATCGACCGAGGAGGGCAGCGCGACTCAGGATTCCGTGGCCGACCTGACCAGGACCCGCCAGGTCGTTTCCCTGTCCGGCGTCAAGCAGCAGGGCGAGAGGACCGGTCTGGGCCTGGCCGCAGCTGCTGTAGGCAGCCCCATCGGCTTCCTGGCGGCCTGCTGGGGCAGCGAGGCGCTCGACACGGTTCTTGGTGGCGCGCTCGACAATCTTGGCATCGTGCCCAGGTCGGTCACCGGCCTGGTGGGCGTCCCCCTGGCCCCATTTCTACACGGCAATTGGGAGCATCTGATCTCGAACTCGCTCGGAGTCCTGACGGCCGGCTCGCTGGTCGCGTTGCACGGGCCCAAGAAGTTCCGCGACGTGACCATCATGTCAGGATTGGCCGCCGGCCTCGGAACCTGGGCCGCCGGTCGCACCGCGGCTCATCTCGGGGCCAGCGGCGTGGTCTATGGATACATGGGATTTCTGATGGCCCGGGGCCTGTTCGACCGCCGCCCTCTCCCCATCGTCCTCAGCGTCTTGAGCACTGCTTTGTTTGCCGGCAGCCTGGCAGGCGTGGTCCCGGGTAAGGAAGGGGTCTCCTGGGAGAGCCATCTTTTCGGCCTGGCCGGTGGCGTCCTGGCGGCCGCCACCCTGCCCGTGGACGCCCCCAGGTCCAGCCACGCGTTTGGTCGTTGACCGCTGACAGGGCGAGCCTGAGCTTCCGTAGAAGGCTTCACGCTCGATGAGCGTTTCCGCAACCATTGGCCGCTACCATATCATGCAAGAGCTCGGGCGGGGCGGCATGGGCGTAGTCTACAAGGGGCATGATCCCCTCCTGAACCGCCATGTAGCCATCAAGATCTTGTCTCAGCAACTGGTGGGCAACCCTGATTCGAAGGAGCGTTTCATTCGCGAGGCTCAGGCCGCGGCCCGTCTCAACCACCCCAATATCATCGGCATCTACGACATCAACGAGCAGGACGGGATCTACTACCTGGTGATGGAGTTCATCAATGGCTCCTCCCTCGACGTTATTCTGCGCGAGCGGCGCGGCCCCATGGGGGTGCAGGAGGCCCTGGAGGTCTTCGTGCCCATGGCCCAGGCCCTCGACTACGCCCACCAGCACGGGATCGTCCACCGCGACGTCAAGCCGGGCAACATCATGGTCACCGAGGACCGCAAGGTGAAGGTGGCTGACTTCGGCATCGCCTGGGTGGGGGCGTCCCAGACCCTGACCCAACCCGGCCAGGTGCTCGGCTCTTGTTTTTACTTCTCGCCCGAGCAGGCTCGCGGCGAGAAGGTCGACCGGCGGGCCGACATCTACTCGCTGGGCGTGCTCCTCTTTGAGATGTTGACCGGCCAGGTGCCCTTCCGGGCCGACAATCTGCCGGCCGTGATCCAGCTCCACCTCACCGCCGACCCCCCGCGACCCATCGGCATCAATCGCCTCATCCCCGAGAAAATCGAGGAAGCCATCCTCAAGTGTATGCGCAAAGACCCTTCCGAGCGCTTTCAAAATGTGGGTGACCTGATCGAGGGACTGAAGGTGGAGGAGGTGCAAGAAGACCTTTACAAGACCCAGATCAGCCCCTCGCAGGCGGCTCTGCACAACATTCTGGGCAACAACTACTACAAGCAGGGCAAGCTCGACCTGGCCATCATGGAGTGGCAGAAAGCCACCAACCTCGACCCCTACAACGCCCTCACCCACAACAACCTGGGTACCGCCCTGGACGGCCTGGGCCGACTGCCCGACGCCATCGTCGAGTATGGCAAGGCGGTCGACCTGAACCCCAACAACTTCGTGGCCCACTACAACCTGGGCTCGGCCTTCTATCGTCAGGGCGCGCTGGATAACTCCATCGAGGAGTACCGCAAGGTCACCGTGCTCAACCCCAAGTTCGCTCCCGCCTACTACAACCTGGGCAACGGCTTCTATAAGAAGGGCAAGCTCGACTCAGCCATCGAGGAGTGGCAGAAGGCGCTCATCTTGAACCCCCAGTTCGCCGAGGTGCTCTATAACCTCGGCAACGCTTATTACAAGAAGGGCCTCAAGAACGAGGCCAAGGACCACTGGTCGCGAGCCCTCGAGCTGGACCCCCAGTTCGCAGTGGCCCTTTACAACCTGGGTTCTCTCAAAATGGAGCAGGGAGATACCGACGGAGCCATCGAGTGCTGGAAGAAGTCGGTCGAGGTCAACCCCGAGTTCGCCCAGGCTCACTACAACATGGGCAACATGCATTACGACAAGGGTAATGTCGACCTGGCCGTGCGCGAGTGGGAGAAGGCTACTCGCGCCAAATATGGTTTCTGGCAGGCTCACAACAACCTGGGGAATGCCTACTATGCCCAGTCGATGTTCGATGAAGCCATCAGCCAGTGGCAAAAGACGATCCAGTTCAAGGATGAGCACTGGCCAGCCCACTGGAATCTCGCCAACACCTACTTCTTTCACCGCAGCCAGGTGGACGCGGCGGTGATGGAGTGGCAGCGGGTGACCCAGATCAACCCCCATCACTGGCAGTCTTATTACAACCTGGGCGAGGCGTATCTCGAGCAGGGCAAGATCGAGCTGTGCATCCTGGAATGGGACAAGGTGGTCCAGCTCAATCCCAAGTTCTGGCACGTCTACCACAATCTGGGCACGCTCTTCTACCAGCGTGGCAAGGTCGATCAGGCCATCGCCTACTGGACCCGAGCCGTGGCCTTGATGCTGTTCCCATGGTGAGGTGAAAGATGCCCAAAGTCGATCTCAAAGCGCTGATCCAGATACTGGGCGACCATGAGCCGGCCAACCAGTACCTCATCGAGCGGGCTACCGGCAAGATCATCAAGATCGATCTCGAGAACCGGGCGCAGCTCGAGCAGATCAAAAAGGCCCTGGCCACCGACAAGGGCAAGTACATCCAGGTGCCCAAAGCGAGCCCTCGCGAGAATCACGCCGACATGGAGCGCTTTATCGCCCAGGTTCACGATCCCAAGCTCAAAGAGAATCTCAAGCGGGCCATGACGAGCCATCGGCCGTTTCGCGAGTTTCGCGACGTGCTCGAGACCAAACTCAAAGAAAAACGCGAGTGGGAAGCCTTTCTGCGCCAGAGCCTGGAGCAGAAGGCTCGCACGTTCGTAAAGGGAACCGGGCTCGAGGTCTAAGAGCGCAGCCGGCCCCACTTGACATGGTTTTCCGGCTGCGCGACGCCCGGCGATCCGGGTTCGGGGCCCTCTAAGAGACTTTGCGGGGCACGCGCACTCCACCGACAACCACGTGGTCAGGCTCGACGCGCACTCCCGGATCGAGTCCCGGCTCGGGCAGGGGACTTCCGAACAGCTGGCCTGGCGCGAATCGGGGGTCCATCGTGTTGGGCTCGAGCTCGAGCGGGGCTTCCTCGCCTCGACGGACAAGCAGTCGGTCCTGCTTCCAGCCCTCCAGCCGATAGCCCGTGACCACGGGAAAGAAGGCTCGCTTCTCGGTATCGAAGCAGAAGATGCTCGTCAGATCGTCCACCACCACCTGCACGGCTAGATAGCGTCCGCTCTCGGACCATTCGGGTTTACTCTGGTCCACGCGGTAGGGGAGAACCACCGCTTTGTCCGCCTCGGCTCCCACCACGCAGGCGTAGGCATCCCCGGAGCCTCGAGCCAGGACCAGGGCCGCTTCAGACCCATCGGCGCTCCAGGTCACGGAGGATAGCTCTCGTCCGGCGACCAGGTCGACCCCTTCTCCCTGGCGGATGCGCTGCGCTTGGCCATGTCCGCGTTGCACCAGGTAGATGCCCTGGCGGGCGTCCGTCGGAGAGAATCGGGATTTGACCGAGAAGACCATGCGGTCCTTCGTGGGTGAGGGGATCCGGTAGGTTGGAGTGTGGTAACCGAACTGGCCCATCAAGGCCTTTCGCTGGGCCGGGTCGGCCATCGGGAAGGCGTTCTGGTACCCCTCATCGAGAGCGCTGAGAGTTCCCGGTGAGAGCTCCTCGGCAAGATCGGGATCGTCGAGGAACTGGCTCTGTCCGTCCTCGTTCAGCACCCAGAAGGTGGCCACCCGGCCGCTGGTCCAGCAACTGGTGTGGCCCTGTACCAGCATACGGCCGTCCTCGAGGTAGTGCACCTCGTCGAGTTGGCTGGGGAGCCTGGCCAGAGTACGGTTCTGCTGGCCGTCGTGGAGCTTCACCTCGTCGAGGGAGATGTAGGCCAGATCCTGACCGGTGGGGGAGAGGTCGATTCCGTACAGGGCGAAGCGGTTCTCGACGAGTTGCGGAGACTGGCCGGGACGGGCCCGGAACACGTTGACGGCGCCACTCGAGTCCTTGCCCGCGAAGGCGACCGTCTGGCCGCCATTGGCCACGCTGGTGCGCTCCAGCTTCAACTCATTGGGCACGCTCAGGGTTCGGGTCTGCCCCGTCTGTCGCTCGCGCAGCAGCACCTGGTCTCCCTCAGAGAGACTCTCGTAGGTCCCGTCCGGGGAGCGATCAGCCTGGCTCTGGCAGCGCTCGAGCCAGCTCTGTCGGTCGGCCGAGCTCAGAGTTGCGATCATGGCCAGAGCAGCATAGTCTCAAACCATCGAGCGTGGTGTAAACGGATTGTTACCGCGAAGGGAGATCATGGCGAATCCGCGAATATGAGCCCCACAACAGCGTAGAAAGGCCGGTAGATGGACGTCCCGACCGAGGAAGAGGCACAGCACCGACTCGAGGTAGCCGAACTCTACCGTGACATGGGTCAGGGTCCCAAAGCCGCCAAGTATTACGTCGGCGCCGGTGAGCTGTATCATCGGCGAGGGAACCTGGCCAAGGCGGCCGAGATCTACAAGATTGCCCTCGGGCTCGACCCGGGCAATGCCGAGGCTCAGGCCGGGTTGGCCCGGCTGGCCGGGGGAGGTCCCTCTGCTCCGCCTCCTCAAGGTGCCCCGGTGCCGACCCCACCGGCATCGCAGGCCCAGGCGGGCCTGCCGCCCATGCCCCCGCGTCCGGTGCCGCCCGGAATGCCGGGAGCTCCGGGGATGCCCCAGTCTCCGTCTCCGGGCGCTCCGCCCCAGGCTCGTCCAGCGGGCATGGGCCAGCCTCCTCAAGCCCCGCCAGCGGCCATGGGCCCTCCGGGAGTGCCCCCTCGCCCCCCCGGCCCACCCGGAATGCCTCCGGCTCCGGTCGGCCCACCCGGGATGCAGGCGGCCCCTCCGGGGCTGCCTCCCCGTCCCGCTCCTCCGACTGCAATGCCCGCTGCTCCGGGGCCGCCCGGCCAGCCTCCGCGTCCCCCCGCTCCGGCCGGAGCACCCCCGGTCATGTCGGCGGCTCCACCCGTGGGTCCGCCGCCCGTCATGGCGGCTGCCCCTGCGACTGGCGCCCGCCCTGCCGTCGGTCCACCGCCGGTGATGGCTGCCGCTCCGCCCGTGGGCCCTCCCGGGCGGGGCCCGGCGCCGCTGCCACCCGCTCCTCAACCGGGCCATCTGCACGCGCCGCCGCCATTGCTCTTCGTCCGTCCGGCCCTGGTAACCCAGGTACGCCAACAGATCGCGGGTCCGCCCGACCCCAAGAAGCTGCCCTGGAATCCGCTCCCCAAGGTGGATGCCGAGGCTGCTGCCAAGGTCGTTGATGACATGGAGAAGAAGAAGCAGGCCTCCATCAGCTCCTCTGACCTGTCAGGCCCGGTGCGCTCGGCCTTCTCTTCCCAGTCCACCGTCACCGGGGGACTGGCCGGGCTGTTTGCTGGCCGTGAAGGTGGCTCCCCGGGGACGCCCCCAACCACGCCCAAGTTTGGGGCTCCGGAAACTCCGAAGCCTGCCGGTGGGGGAAACCGTACCGGCAACCAGGCCCTGGCCGACGCCATCGCCAGAAAGCTTCAGCAGAGGGGGCAGTAGTAGGCTCAGCGCCAGGAGGCGGGCAACTCCAGCACGGCCTGGGGCTCGACCGGCAGGCCGTGAGCCCGCAGCTCCCAGTGCAGGTGCGGAGCAAAGCCGCCGGTCCCGCCCACCCGGCCGATCACCTGGCCCCGTTTGACGGTCTGGCCTTCCTCCACCTCGATGCTGGAGAGGTGGAAGTAGCTCGTGCCCAGTCCCAGTCCGTGGCCCAGCACGACGGTGTTGCCGTTGACGATGCCCTGGGCAGTATGCAGCACCACCCCATCGGCTGGAGCCAGCACCTCCTGGCCCTCCCAGCCGGCCAGGTCGAGGCCCTTGTGGTAGCTGCGCTTCCAGCCGTTGTAGAGGCGTTTGGCGCCAAAGCCGGTGGTCTGGGGAGCCTGGCAGGGCAACAGGAAGCTGCCCGACCAGAGGCGTTGGGGCTCGAAGGGCTTGAGAGCCTCCAGGATTGCCTCGTCATCGGCCTTGTTCTGGGGAGTGGAGTAGGAGGCCAGGGTCGCCTCGCTGAGCCAGATCTCCTGGGAGGGAAAGGGACGCTTGTTGATCGGCACCCTGCGCTCGAGACGGGTCTGATCGGAGAGCTCGGCCACCATCGGATGCGAGCCCGGGGCCAGATCGACGGGAATCGGAGCCACCGTGCGCATCACCCCTTGCTCGTCGGCGGCAGAGAGCTCCAGGCGCAGGTTGGCCCAGCGCAGGGTGCCCGTGGTGCCGGGCGGCACTCCTTGAACCGAGACGAAGAGCGGATCACCCTGGCGGGGATTGCCCATGACCGAGAGGCTCTGGGCCAGACCGGGGGCGGCCAGCATGACCAGTAGCAACAGCAACATCATCGTGCCCCTGCCTCCTGGGTGGCACCCCGGCGCAACTCAAAGTGGTCCTCCACCTGTTGCAGCAGGGGCGCTACCCCGGCTTCGAAGGCCAGCACGGCCTCCACGGTCTTTTCATAAAGCTCGATCAGCAGGGCCTGGCGGGCATCGCACATCTGCTCGACGCGGAACGACTCGGCGTGGAGCACTTCGGTGATGCTGGCGTCGGGCAGGAAGGCCAGGCTGGCCAGCAGGTTCTCGGCGACCAGGCGGTCGTCGCCGGCAGCGTGGCTGGGGTCGAAGGCTACCGGCAGGATGGTCTTCTCCTTGGCGTGGCGCAACACGTTGAAGTCGGGGGTGAAGCGATTGTAACCGTTCCTGGCAAACATGGTCTTCACGCCTCGCTCGCACAGCACGATGTCGAGGTTTCCCTGGTTGGCGATGTACTCGGCGGCGTTGAACCACTCCTCGGCGTCGTTGCCGAAGCCGCGCTTGAGCATGACCGGCCTGCCCGAGTTGCCCACTTTTTCCAGCAGCGCAAAGTCCTGAGCGTTGCGGGTACCGATCTGGAACATGTCCACCTGGCCGGCAAGTTGCTCGACCAGGGTGTGGTCCATCACCTCGGTGATGTAGGGGATGCCCGTCTCCTGGCGGACCCGGTCGAGAATGGCGATGCCCTCCAGTCCCAGCCCTCGAAAGTCGGTCGGGCGGGTGCGCGGCTTGAAGGCCCCGGCCCGAAAGATGAGTCGATCGCGGATCTTGAGCCGATCGGCCATGGCCGCCAGCATGCGAGCCTGGGTCAGGGTCTGCTCCTCGGTCTGCACCGAGTCGGGACCGGCCAGAAAGATGTGCTTGCCTGCGCCGATGCGGCGCATCAGGCCGTCTGGCCCGCGCACCTCCACCACCCGGCGCTGGCGGTGCACGGCCTTGCGCCGACCGTCGCCCACCACCCGGGCGATGTTCTTGTAGCTCGAGCTGATGCGCCAGACTCGCTCCACGCCGGCCAGGTTGGCCAGGTAGTCTGCCTGGCTCGCCAGCGAGCGCACGTCTCCGATGACGTGCAGGGTGTCGTAGACCTCGCTGCCTTCGATGACTTCCAGGGTGTTGCCGTGCCGGGCGGCAATCTTGCCAATGGCCTCGACCGTGATCGGGTGGCCCTTTTCCATCTCGATGATCATAGCCGGGGCGGTTTCTCTGATCCCGAGATGAAGCCTGCTGCTCGGCAAATTTGCTGTATCGCGTGCAAATCGCGCAGGGACGGGCGCCCGCTCGTAGAAAAGCCCCTGCCCATGAGCAAGTTAGCCGAGTTGAAGAAACGTCTCTCCACTGTTTGGGACCTGCGCAGCACCTCCAGCCTCTTGAGCTGGGATCAGCAGACCTACATGCCCCCGCAGGGGAGCGGTCCAAGGGCTCAGCAGATGGCCACCATCGACCGGCTGGCTCACGAGATCCTGACTGCGGACGAGACGGCCCGGCTGCTCGACGAGGCAGCCACCGAGCTCAATGGCGCGGCGGACGACTCCGACGAGGCCTGTCTGATCCGGGTGGCCCGCCGCCACTACAACCGTGGGGCCAATGTCCCCGGCAGCCTGGTGGAGGAGTTCAGCCGCACCTGCAGCCTGGCTCACGAGAACTGGGTGGAGGCCAAGCGCTCTTCCGACTTCCCGTTGTTCGCCCCCCACCTGGAGAAGATCTGGGAGCTGGCTCGCCAGATCGCCGAGGCTCGCGGCTATCAAGAGCATCCCTACGACGCCCTGCTCGATGAGTGGGAGCCGGGCACCACGGCAGCCGAGGTGCGGGCCATGTTCGACGAGATGCGCCCGCGATTGGTGGCGCTGGTCAAGCGGATCCGCGAGTCGGGGGTCAACCTGGACGCCTCGGCTCTGCACCAGAGGTTCGACCTCGAGCGGCAGATTGCGTTCGCCAAGTTCATGGCTGAAGAGATCGGTTACGATTTCAACCGCGGTCGCCAGGACATCTCGGCCCACCCGTTCTGCACCTCCTTCTCGGCCCACGACGTGCGCATCACGGTGCGCTATTTTGAGCGCTTCCTGGCACCCTCGCTGTTTGGCACCCTGCACGAGGCCGGTCATGCACTCTATGAGCAGGGCTCTCCTCCCCAGTTCAACCACACCCCTCTGCGGGGCGGGGCCTCGCTGGGCATTCACGAGAGCCAGTCGCGCTGGTGGGAGAACCTGGTGGGCCGCAGCCGGCCCTTCTGGAAACGCTATTTTCCCAAACTGGCGGGTTTCTTCCCCGAGCAACTGCACGGCTACACCGTAGACCAGTTCTATCGGGCCATCAATCGCGTGGAGCCATCGCTCATTCGCGTGGAGGCCGACGAGGTGACCTACAACCTGCACATCATGATTCGCTTCGAGCTCGAGCTTCAAATCATGGAGGGCAATTTGGCCATCAAGGACGTGCCCGATGCCTGGAACGACCGCTATTCGGAGTACCTGGGGGTGAGCGTGCCCAACGATGGGGCCGGTTGCCTGCAGGACATCCACTGGGCCCACGGCATCCTGGGTTACTTCCCAACTTACTCGATCGGCAACGTGGTAGCCTCGCAGTTGTGGGAGCGCATGCTGGAGGACCTGCCCAACGTGGACGAGCTGGTGGAGAACGGCCAGTTCAAGTCCGTGCTGGGTTGGCTGGTCGAGCACGTGCACTCGCGAGCCAAGAAGTATCTGCCCAAGGAGCTCGTGCAGAAGGTGACCGGCGAGGGGATCCAGTGCGGGCCGTTCCTGCGCTACCTGGAGACCAAGTTCGGCGAGCTTTACGCGCTTGACCGATAAGCCCACCCCGCGCGAGCGCAACATCGCGCTCAACCGCAAGGCGCGTCACGAGTACCACATTCTCGAGACGCTCGAGTGCGGCGTGGTGCTGGTGGGCACTGAGGTCAAGTCGCTGCGTCAGGGCAAGGCCAACCTCACGGATGCCTACGCGGTCGTGCAGCACAACGAGGTGTGGCTCTACAATCTGCACATCAGCCCTTTCGACAAGGGCAACCGATTCAACCACGACCCCCTGCGGCCGCGCAAGCTGCTGCTTCACCGCATGGAGATCCGCCGGCTGATCGGGAAGACCCAGGAGAAAGGGCTGACCCTGATCCCCATGCGGCTTTATTTCTCCAACGGCAAGGTGAAGGTGGAGCTGGCCCTGGGCAAAGGCAAGAAACTTTACGACAAGCGCGAGAGCGAAGCTGCCCGGGACGCTCAGCGCGAGGTCGAGAAGGCCATGCGTTACGCCCTCAAGGAGTAGTAGTCCGCTGGGGAAAGAGCGAAGGCCTCGTTTCCGAGGCCCTCTTTGGTGGAGGTGGCGGGAGTCGAACCCGCGTCCGAAAAGGATTTAGCCGCTGACTCTACGAGCGTATTCCGGATTTTCTTTAAGGTTGCTCGACTCCTCCGGACAGGATTCGCTCAACCTGAGCACCCAACTGATTCCCCTCGGGGCCAGGTGCGTAGCCCTGTCTGGGTAGCTGCTCTAGGTGATGCCCGGTTCCGCCCCGATCAGCGAGGGCGGATGGACACGGCCGTTGTTTAGGCGGCCAGCGCCAGGCTCGCCTGGTGGCGAGCCGGGAACGGGATAACGTTCTTGTTGGCGTTTGTTTTGTTTCCGACTTGATTAACGAGTGATTCGGCAACTCGGCTCGCATCTTCGGCCCGATCAGCTTCCCGTCGAATCCGGTCACCCCCGGGTCTTGAACGCATGCTGAGGATACCATGAGCTGCCCGCTGGCACAACTGGAGAACTGTTAGAATTCCATCTCCAGAGCCTGTCGCGAAGAGGTTTTGCAGAAATCACCACGGAGGCGACCTTTCGAGAAGGAAGTTTTGGAGAGGTAGCCCGAACCTGGCGGCAGGGAAGTTTACCGTGCCTCAGGAAGCCCGCCCCATGCATATTGACGCCATGCTCTGCGATTTTGCCACGGTCCGTGAGGGCTTGTTGCACGTTCTCGGCGGGGGGATCAACCGGCTCTGGCGCGACCGCTTTCCGGCCGCCATGGGCGTCAGCCTGGCGATGGTGCTGGAGGTGCATCCCATCGAGGCCTCTCGGCATCACCGCATGACCATCGTGCTGCAAGACCAGGACGGCAAACGCCTGGCCGAGATGGATGCTGATTTCCAGCTCAACCGCATCCCCGACCATGCCAAGCCGGGCGAGCGCATCATCATGCCGATGAGCATCTCGCTGCAGTCGATGAGCATTCCCGTGGCCGGGACCTATAGCGTGGAGATCCTGGTGGACGGTCAGCACAAGCGCTCTCTGGCCGTTGTGGCCGAGACCATCAAGCCCAACGACCGGCGGCGCCGGGAGCGCACGCTGGGCGGAGAGCCTACCACCCCGCCGGAAGAGTAGCCATCTTTCGGGCTTAGCAGGCTGTTGCAAAATCGGTTGTGCAGGGCATCAACCTGCCAGGATGAATGCAAAAGCATCACTTTCTCGCATGGGCTGTGCGACGAATTCTCAACAGGTTGAGCTTCGTCGCATCGCCCGTGCCACAAGACTTTGCAAGCGGCTCGAAACAAGTTTCTCACCGCACGTTACGTGGCACGGTCAATGCGACGAAGTCTAGAAGTCCGGCCGCAAACCCCCTTGTGGTGTCGGAGGGAACCTCCGCCACCACAAGATATTGTAGGCGGCCGGACTTCTAGCACAATATGTTGGGCGTCGCGCAGCCGGAAAACCATGTCAAGGGGGTTCCGGCTGCGCTCCTAGAGGTGACGGATGACAGCGCAGGTGGCGTTGTCGTCGGCTCCCCGCTCGAGGCAGGTGGCCACCAACCAGTCGGCTGCCTCGGCCGCGTTAGGGTTGCCTGCGAAGAGCTCGCTCAATTCCACGTCCTGGTAGTATTCCCAGACGCCGTCGGAGCAGATCAGCAGGTAATCTCCGCTGGCCAACCGGCGCTCGTAGAGATCCACCTCCACCTCGGGATTGGTGCCCAGGGCCCGGTAGATGATGCTGCGTTGGGGTGAGTTGCGGGCCTCCTCGCGGCTCATCTGGCCCATCTGCACCAGCCGCCCCACCAGGGAGTGGTCGGTGGTCACCAGGTCAAGCTCGGAGCCCCTGAAGCGGTAGCCGCGCGTGTCACCCACGTGGCCAAGCACGGCCGTGTCGCCGACCAGCAGCACGGCGGTCATGGTGCAACCCATGCCGCGCCTGGACATGTCGAGCTCGGCGTAGTCGTGGATGGAGCGGTTGGCTGTTTCGATGCCGCGCTCGAGCAGCACCCGGGCTCGTTCGATGGGATCGTTGGGGAGAAGCCGGTTCGTCTCGCCGGCCACCTGGAAGTGGAGCACCGATGTCAGAACCTCGCGGGCCAGCGAGCGCACCGCAAGGGAGGCGGCCTTGTCGCCCTCGGCCTCGCCGCCCATTCCGTCGGCCACCACCACCAGGTGGGCCCGAGTGGGCACATCCTTCTCCCAGACCACGAATTGCACTTCGGCACAGGCGTCTTGATTGATCGAGCGCACACAGCCAATGTCGGTCTTCATCGCGATCGCGTAGCCAGCCACCGTCACCGAGGCTGCAGCGGACGCCTCGGCCGGGCTGGCCAGACAGTCTTCCAGCGCGTGCAGCATCTCGCCGGTACTGGGAAAGCGGTCGGCCGGAGCTTTGGACACGGCCCGCATGATGACCTCACCGACCTTCCCGCCGCTCAGGCGAGGGAAGCTGAAGAAGCTGTCACGCGACTCGAGATCGGGCCGTTGGCGGCTGAGCGCGAAATGGAGCACGGCTCCCAGACTGAAGAGGTCGGAGCGAGGATCGAGCACCCCGCCCTGCATGCCGTAAGCTTCGGGAGAGGAGTAGCCTGGAGTCACGCTGTAGCTCTCCTCGGGAGACTGGGCCCGGCAAAGCCGCTCATAGGGGTCGAGCACGGCCTGCTCTCCGCCAGTCCAGATGCGCGAGGGTTGCACGGAGAGATGCAGCAAACCGTGCTGGTGCAGGGCTCCCAGCCCCCGTAAAACGTCGACCCCCACCCGGATCACCCGCTCGGGGGAAGGCTCGCCAGCGATCTCTTGCTCAAAGCGCGTCAGGCCAGGCCGAGGTCCGGCCAGGTAGAGTCGCCCCTCCTCCTCAAAGCGCTGGTTGCCTGTCCAGATGCAGGGAGCTTCCAACGAACGCACCAGGTCGTGCTGGGCGCCGAGCAGGCCGGCATCGGAGCATTCGAGCAGTAGAGCCGGTTGCTCGTCGGCTTGCAGGTCGGTTGCCAGATAACGGTTGATGCGCCCTTCCTCGAGCAGCTCGTCCACGCGCCAGCGCTCTCGCAGCACGCGTCCCGGGGCAAGAGGCCCTTCCTGCAGGGCCACAGCGACCATACCATCTTGCGAGACGGCCAGCTGGGCCCCGCAATCCTCGCAAAAGCGAGAGTCGGGGGCGTTCTCGCTCCCGCAGGTGGGACAGTTCATGCGCCTCCCTCTCTCATTGCAGCCACCGATCCCAGGGCAGTTGGTAGAGTCCCACCCCTACCAGGGCAAAAAAGCCCAACCAGAGCGTGCTCAGCAGCGTGGCCACGGCCACGAAGATCTTCATGGCCGCGCGCTCGCGGCGTGGGGTCGACAGGTAGGCCACCCCCAGAACTCCGGTGGCCACGAACCCGATGACCGGCAGCACGCTGGCCAGGCACAGCAGGAAGCTCAACGCCTGGCTGAAGAAGCTCACGTGGGCCCGCTCGACGTCCACTTCCACAGACATCGGCCGAATTCCCTGTTGGCCCTGCACCGTCAATTCGGCTTGAAAATGGCCCCCTTCCTTGAGCCCGGAGGTGTGGGCAATGAGCTCCACCCGCACGTCCTTTCCCTGCACGTGCTCGGGCTCGACCTGCAGCCAGCGCTGGTTGCTGACCAGACGAGCGTTCCAGTCGCCCTTGAGGAGGATCATGCGTTTGACCGACTGGCCCCGGCGCACCACTCCCAGACGCACCTCACGAGGGTCGAAGCCGGCCGGCGAGCTGTGCAGTACCTGGGTGGGCAATTGCTGGCCACCACCCAGCGCCTGCAGCGCAAGGCGCAGCTCGCGGGCCGACTGGAATCGGTTGACCGGCTCCAGGCTGACGGCTTTGAGGATCAGCGCCTCCAGGCCCGGCACGGCCAGGCCCAGGGGAGGGAACTGGAAGGGAGCCTGGCCCGGATCGCGCCCGCTCAGCGCTTGATAGAGCGTGGCTCCCAGCGCGTAGAGATCGGTGCGCTCGTCGGACTGGCCGTGACCGTACTGCTCGGGGGCGGCGTAGCCGGGGGTGCCCAGGGCGCGGGTGTCGCTGGCTTTGTCGGGTTGGAAGTGTCGGGCGATGCCAAAGTCGATCAGCTTGACCGTGCCGCCGGGGGCCATGATGACGTTGGCTGGCTTGAGATCGCGGAAGATCAGGGGAGGAGTCAGTCCGTGCAGGTACTCCAGAACTTCGCTCAGTTGACGACCGAGATCGATCACCTCGGCCAGGGTAAGCCGACGCTGGCTCAGGACTTGCTCGAGAGTCGGGCCCTCCACGTAATCCATGACCAGATACTGCTTGCCGTCTTCGCCAAAGAAGTCGGTGATGCGGGGCAGGTTCGGGTGCTTGAGGCTGCACAGCACTTCCGCCTCAGCCCGGAACATTGCCTCGGCCTCGGGCTCGGCGGTCATCTCCTTGACGGCCCATTGACAGGGTATGCGAAGATCGCGGGCCAGGTAAACCGCCCCCATGCCCCCCTGGCCAAGCACTCTCTCGACCTGATAGCGCGAGGCGAGTGTGTCGCCGTTGTTCAGCACCGCACGGACAAGGTTCAAGACCGCTCCTGGGACTCCTCTGCCTCGACCTCCTGCAGCACGCGGGTGCGGTCTGCCGGCCGGGGGTGGGTGCGATAGAAGCTGGCGTCCGCCCCTGAGAGCTTTTCGAGGCGGGCAATGATCAAGAGGGCTCTCCGGTAGCCCTCCAGCCCGAAGCCTGAGCGCAACGCCAGGCGGGCGCCGTAGCGGTCAGCCTCCAACTCGTTGGCGGGTCCGAGATGGTAGTCGAGGTAATTTCGGATCCGTTGATCGAGCAGCAGGGGGTTGACCTGGGGATTGCCTTGCTCGAGTCGGCGCGCCTGGCGGAGGCGCTCGCGCGCGTGGCCCAGGTAGGCGTGGCTGACCTCGTGGCAAATCCAGGCCGCCAGCACCTCCTCGAAGAGCTTGCGGGCTTGCTGCTCGCGCTCCCAGCTCAGGCCGGGGGGTGGTGGCAGCTCGGGCCGCTCCATCGAGATCTGCCGCAGGATCGACTCGGTGTAAGGGGTGTCCAGCTCGCCATAGACAGCCTGGCCCTGGGAAAGCCTCTCGAGCCCCTCCATCAACAGGCTGTCCACGATGACCACCCGGTGCCAGCACACCGCGTTGAAGCCCAGCTTCTGGCGGAAGACACGAAAGCTGACCGGCTCACCCTGGCCGGGGAACACCTGGCTCACCCCCACCACGAGTTGCTCGGCCAGCGACTGCAAAAGGGGGTCCCAGCTGTGATCGGCCGAGCCGTCGGCTGAGAAGCGCTCGACGATCTGCTGATCCTGCCAGTCGAGCAGCTCGTCGAGCTCATTCTCGCCGGACTGAGCGGCCGCCGCCAGGGTCAAAAGCAGGATGAGAAGGAGTCGCGGCACCACGGAAGCCTTCTTTTCCTCTGAGCAGAAACTTCCTGGATGCGAGGATTCGAACACGGGGGCGGGGAAGATCTCCTGGCTGGTTTTGCGACATCATGCACGGGGGTCCTGATCTCGGTGAGGAGGCCCGGAATGCTCACACAATTGTGGGAAAATCCGATCTTCGTAAGGGCGCGCCAGGTGGAGGCACGACGCCAGGGCAAAGGACTTCAAGCCTTTGTCACCCGCTTCGGGGGAGGCATGGCGCTCGTGCTCGGCCCTCTGGCGGTGACAATGTTCTTCACCGCCGGTGAGCTTCTGGTGAGCCCCGAGAAGTGGGTGCATACCTGGCTCGGCTCAGTGGTTGGCTTCACCGCCTTCCTGGGTATCCTTTATGTGACCATGAGGGCGGTCAGCGCCACGGCAGGGGCCATCTCGCTGGAGAAAGAGCAGAAGACCTACGAGTGTTTGCTGGCCACGCGCTTGCGCTCGGAGGAGGTCCTGGCAGGTAAATTGGCGGCTCACCTCTGGCCCATCACCCGTGAGCTGATGGCGGCCGCTCCCATCGCCGTTGGATTGGGCATCCTCTCCGGCCACGCCCTGCAGTCCGTGCTCTTTGTTTGTCTGGCGGTGACCTGCCTGAGCCTGTTCGGGCTGCTGGGCACCTGGGCTTCCTACACCTCGATCTCCAGCCAGCAGGCCAGCCGCAAGGCAATGTTCCTGGCTCTGGGTTTCGTGCTGATGGGTCCGATGATCGACTTTCTGCTCTACGGCCTGATCGGGTCGGGCGCATCCTACTATATTCCGCTGGCTACGTTGAGCAGTCCGATGGTGGCCGCCTGGTCGGTGCTGAGCCTGTCCGACGGCGGGCCGATTGCCGCCTGGCAGTGGGCCTGGGCCTGGACCTTTCTGCTCTACGCGGTGCTCTGCTCCATCTTGTGGTGGTCGATTCGGCGCAAAGCCGAAGAGGCCCGGGTCGCTTAGGAGGAGGACGCGATGCTGAAACAATTCCGCCGCCCCGTCAGCTGGACCCTGGGCCTGCGCGAAAACCCCTTCGTGGTCTGCCAGCGGCAGTCCGAGAGCCGTCAGACCGCCTGGAAGCGCTTCTGGGCCGGCTACGGTCTCTACAGCGCCCTCCTGGTCATTCCGCTGCTGCTCGGCGTCAGTGCCGTGCGCAACTTCGGTCTGGGCCGGACGGCCAGCACGGTGGAGGTCATCGTGGTGCTGCTGGCCTTTGCTCAGGTGCTCTACGTGGCCCTGAAGGCGGTGGTGCAGACCGCCGCCAGCGTGGTCAACGAGCGCCAGCGCGGCACCTTGCTCTCGCTGGCCCTCACCCAGGTCAATTCGGCCGACTACGCCGACGGCATCATGGCTGCCGGGATCCGTCCGGTCGTCCGCGAGATCACCGTGCTGATGCCGCTGGCCGGTTTGATCGGCTGGTTTGCCGGAGCCGACCTCTTCTCCATCTTGATGCTCTGGGCCGTCTCAGTCTTGATGGCGGTCATCTTCGGCTATGTCGGGGTGTGGATCTCAGCCGGCAGCACCAGCACCCAGCAGGCCACCCAGAAGGCCACCATCCAGGCCCTCTTCTTCATCCTGATCGCCCCCTTCCTGATGGTGTTCGCGGGCTTCTGGGCTTTCCCGCTCTGGATCGTCCACCCCTACGTGGCCCTGAGCCTGGCCTTCTGGGGCAAGTCCGACCTGTATCAACCCGACCCGTTCTCTTATATGCTGGTGCGCTGGTGGGCGTTGCTGGCCCTGCCTCTCTACTTCTGGATCGCCTCCTCTTGCCGCCGCAAAGCCATCCGGGCGCTGGAGCGGACGCACCTCATCTAAGCCGTGGCCGCCAAGACCGGTCCCGGGAGCCTGCTGGCCGGTCGATACCAGGTCGAGCGCCTGCTCGGAGAGGGGGCAGCCGGCACCGTCTGGTTCGTGCGCGACACCCGTCAGAAAGGCAGCACCTGGGCCCTCAAGGAGCTCGACTTCTCCACCGTGCCGCTGGACGAGCGCGACGAGGCCCGCAAACTGTTCGACCGCGAGGCGGCCATCCTGGTGCGCCTGAGCCATCCCTACCTGCCCCGGGTGGTGGATCGTTTCCACCTCGACGAGCGCGAGTACCTGGTGATGGAGCGGGTCGAAGGACCCACCCTGGAGCACATCTACCGCACCCAGAAGTCGCTCCAGGAGAACGAGGTGGCCGGCTGGGGAGCCCAGGTGTGCGAGGTGCTCGATTACCTGCACAGCCTCGATCCCCCCGTGATCTACCGCGATCTCAAGCCCGCCAACGTGATGGTGATGGTGCGCGGAGGGGCCATCAAGCTGGTCGACTTCGGGATCGCCCGGGCGATGAGCACGGGCAAGGCGGGCGACACCACCGCCTACGGCACTCCCGGCTACGCGCCTCCCGAGCAGTACATGGGCAGGGCCGTGCCTCAGTCCGATCTTTACGCCCTCGGAGCTACCCTGTACCAACTCCTCACCCGGGTCGAGCCCAGGCCCTTCGACTTCGAGCACCGCCCCGCTCGCAGCGTCAATCCGGATATCTCGCCTGGCATGGGTGATCTGCTCGATCATCTGCTGGCGGTGGAGTCGGCCGACCGCCCCGCCACCGCGCGCGAGGTGCAGGAGCGTTTGCTCTCGCTGGCCGGTCAGACCCGCACCTGGGTCTCCAAAGCGATGTCCCGCCTGGGTCACTGGGTGAATCGCCGCCAGGCCTGAAGGAAAGCCCGCCCCGACGCAAAATTGCGCGGCTTATGTTCAAGCGTGTGCTGGTCGCCAACCGGGGCGAGATCGCCGTCCGCATTCTGCGCGCCTGTCGCGAATTGGGGGTAGAGACGGCCCTGATCTGCGCCGAGGTCGACCGCGACTCGCTGCCCGCCCGCATGGCCGACCAGGTCCTGGTTCTGCGCGACCTGGCCGGTCGCCAGGCCTACCTGGACATCCCTCGCATCGTGGAGGCGGGACGGTCGGCTGGGGCCAAGGCGGTGCACCCGGGCTACGGCTTCTTGTCAGAGAACGCCGCCTTCAGCCGGGCCTGCGCCGAGGCCGGGCTGGTCTTCGTGGGCCCCGGTCCGGAAGCCATCACCGCCCTGGGCGATAAAACCGAGGCCCGAAAGCTGATGTCCGAGGCCGGTCTGCCCGTTGTGCCGGGCACGGTGGAGCCGGTGGCCGATGTCGAGGAGGCCCTGCGCGAAGCCGAGCGCATCGGCTACCCGGTGCTGATCAAGGCAGCCGGTGGGGGAGGGGGGCGCGGCATGCGAAAGTGCGCCGACCGCTCCGAGCTCGAACGCAGCTTCGCCCAGGCAGCCAGCGAGTCGCAAGCTGCCTTCGGATCTTCGCGGCTCTTCCTCGAGCGCTACCTCGAGCAGCCTCGCCACATCGAAGTGCAGGTGCTGGCCGACCAGCACGGCCAGGCGGTTCACCTCTTCGAGCGCGAGTGCTCGATCCAGCGTCGCTTCCAGAAGATGCTCGAGGAGGCCCCCTCCCCCTTCCTGGATGAGGGTCTGCGACGCACCATGGGTGAAGCGGCCGTGCGAGGAGCGCTCAAGGCTGGCTATGCGGGTGCCTGCACGTTCGAATTCCTGGTGGACAAAAACCGGAGCTTTTACTTCCTCGAGGTCAACACGCGCCTGCAGGTCGAGCATCCGGTGAGCGAGCTGATCACCGGGGTGGACCTGGTGCTCGAGCAACTGCGCATCGCAGCCGGCGAGCCCCTCGCGCTCAAGCAAGAGGAGATCAGGCTGCACGGCTGGTCCATCGAGTGCCGCATCACCTGCGAAGACCCCTACCACGGTTTTCGGCCCGATCCCGGGCCGATCCAGGCTGTCCACCTGCCAGCCGGACCGGGGGTGCGGGTGGATTCCCATCTCTATCCCGGCTACGTGGTGCCACGCGACTTCGACTCGCTGCTGGCCAAGCTGATCGTCTGGGGCTCGGACCGCGAGCAGGCCTGCCGGCGCATGCTGGCGGCCCTGGATGAGATGGTCGTGGCCGGCGTGAGCACCTCGATCCCCTTCCACCGGGCCCTGCTCGAGCACCCCGAGTTCCGCCGCGGCAACCTCTCCACCCACTTCCTGGCCGAGCACCTGGGCGATCTCAAGCCTGTCTTCAGCGACGAAGAGCGCGAGCTGGCCGCTCTGGCCGCCGCCCTGAGCCTGCACCGCCAGGGCGGCGACCGTCGGGCCGAGCTGGTGGCCCGCAGCCAGGAAGAGGCAGCCCTGTGGCGGCTGGCGGCCCGATGAGGCTGGTTACGTTTCACAGCCAGGGTCGCTCGGCCCCGGGCCGCCTGGAAGGCGACGAGGTGGTGGATCTCTCTCAGGACGGACGCTTCGCCGATCTGCGCGAGCTGGTGGCGGCCATGCCTCCGGCCCGCATCGCCACGCTGGAAGGCCCGCGACGAACGCTCTCGTCGGTGCGACTTTTGGCCCCGGTCCCGCGTCCGCCCAAGTTCGTGGCCGTGGGCCTGAACTATCGCGACCACGCCCTGGAGCAGAACAAGCAGCCCCCCGATTTCCCGATGTTCTTTGCCAAGGCGCGCAACTCGGTGGTGGGCCAGGGCGACCGCATCGAGCTGCCCCGCGGCCGCATGGAGATCGACGTGGAGGTCGAGCTGGGCGTGGTGTTCGCGCTCCCCGGTGGCAGCCTCTCGGCCGAGAATGCCCTCGAGCACGTGCTGGGATTCACCATCGTCAACGACGTCTCCGACCGCCAGGCCCAGCGCGAGGACAAGCAGTTCTACCGGGCCAAGTCGTTTCGCTCCTTCGGGCCCATGGGCCCGGTGGTGGTGACCCCCGACGAGCTCGACCATCGCGACGCTCCCCTGCGGTTGTGGCGCAACGGCCAGCTGCAGCAGGAGTCGCGCACCAGCGAGCTGATCTTCTCGGTGGAGAAACTCATCGAGCTGCTCTCCGCCGCCCAGGACCTCGAGCCCGGCGACGTGCTGGCCACCGGCACTCCGGGCGGGGTGGGAGTGTTCCGCAACCCCCCGGTGTTCTTGCAGGACGGCGACGTGATCGAGTGCGAGATCGAGGGCATCGGGCGGCTGCGCAATCCGGTGGTGCGGGCCTGAAGGCCTCCTTGACACGTATCGGTGCAGAAGACGCTGACCATGACGCTGGATGAGCAGGCTGACCAGGGGCTTCATGGGGTGATCGGGCGCGGGAAGATCGGCCAGTTCATCGAGAGGCTGGTCCGGCCCCACGTCACCGAGGCCGGTCTCGAAGCCAGCTATCAGGCCCTGGCAGCGGACGAGCAGTCCGATCTCGAGGCTGCCGAATGGCCTCAGGGCGTCGGGAGCGATGTGGCACGCCTGCTCGGATGAACAGGCGAGGTCTGGTGGGTCGACTTTGACCCTCCGTGGTGGGAGGCGAGGCAACCAGAGTGCGACCCGCCGTGATTGTAAGAGAGGTCATCTTGGAGGGAGTTCAACTCTACCTGGAGCGCGCGAGCGTTCGGCAGGAGTTTCGCCTCCGTGAAAGCCTTCACAGATCGATTTGAAGCGCTTTTCGGACCATTGTTCGGCAGGTTTTCGTTTCCGCCGGAAACAAGCTTGGGTTCGCCTTCTGGGTCCTTTGGACCACTCAGGGAACGGGCCACTCAGGGGAAGGACCGGAAACGGACCCTTTGGAAACTCCCTTCTTATGCTGCGCCTTCTCCTGTTGATTCTTCTGATGCTGCCCGCTCTGGCCGAGGATCCGCCCAACCCTCAGGTGGCGGTGCTCGATCCGACGACCGGCAAGGCGTTGGGGCACTGGCGACTACTGGGGCCGGAACAGCCAGCTGGGGCCTGAGCCAGAGTATTGAAGCCGCCGGTCTGAGCAGGGGGAATAGCCCACGGCTTGAATTTCCAGCGCTATGACCGTCGAGACCACCACTCCCACCAACTTTATCAAGAGCATCATCGAGGAAGACCTGCGCAGCGGCAAGCACAAGACCGTCATCACGCGCTTTCCTCCCGAGCCCAACGGCTATCTCCACATCGGGCACGCCAAGGCCATCTGCATCAACTTCGGCCTGGCGAAAGAGTTCGGGGGGCGCTGCAACATGCGCTTCGACGATACCAACCCGGCCAAGGAGGAGACCGAGTTCGTCAACTCCATCCAGAACGACATTCGCTGGCTGGGGTTCGAATGGGGCGAACATCTCTATTTCTGCTCGGACTACTTCGAGCGCTTCTACGAGATGGCCGAGCACCTGATCAAGACCGGCAAAGCCTACGTCGAGGACCTGACCGCCGAGGAGATCCGCGAGCATCGCGGCACCCTCACCGAGCCGGGCAAGAACAGCCCTCATCGCGACCGCGGCGTGGAGGAGAACCTGGACCTGTTCCGCCGCATGCGAGCCGGCGAGTTTCCCGATGGGGCACGGGTGCTGCGGGCCAAGATCGACATGGCCTCGCCCAACATGAATATGCGCGACCCCACGCTTTATCGCATCCGACGGGCGCATCACCATCGCACCGGCGACGACTGGTGCATCTACCCCATGTATGACTACTCCCACCCCATCAACGACGCCCTGGAAGGGGTGACCCACTCGCTCTGCTCGCTCGAGTTCGAGAACCACCGCCCGCTCTACGACTGGGTGCTGGACAACGTGCCCGTGCCCTGTCATCCCCAGCAGATCGAGTTCGCTCGCCTCAATCTCACCTACACCGTGATGAGCAAGCGCAAGCTGCTCGAGCTGGTGACCACGAAGACGGTGCGCGGCTGGGACGACCCTCGCATGCCCACTCTGGCCGGCTTCCGGCGCAAGGGCTACACCCCCGAGTCGATTCGCGACTTCATCGAGACGGTGGGGGTGGGCAAGGCCGACGCCTGGATCGACCCCAGCATCCTCGAGGACGCCTTGCGCAACGACCTCAACCCCAAAGCCCCTCGCATGATGGCGGTGATGCGCCCGCTCAAGCTGGTGATCACCAACTGGCCCGAAGACCAGGTGGAGGAGGTGGAGGTGCCCTGCTTCCCCGACGACGCCCTGGAGCTTCGCACCGAGCGCGGGCTGGGCGCGCCCGAGCCGGCCAGCCGCAAGGTGCCCTTCGGGCGTGAGATCTATATCGAGCAGGACGACTTCATGCTCGATCCGCCCAAGAAGTTCTTCCGCCTCAAGCCGGGAGGCGAGGTGCGCCTGCGCCGCGCCTACATCGTCAAGTGCGAGAGCGTGGTGCAGGACGACGAGGGCCGGGTGGTGGAGGTGCACTGCACCTACGATCCCGAAACCCGAGGCGGCAACACGCCCGACGGGCGCAAGGTGCAGGGCACCCTGCACTGGGCCAGCGCTCGTCACGGAGTCCAGGCTGAGATTCGACTGTACGAGCCGCTTTTCAGCGTGGAGCGGCCCGACGCCGAGAAACGCGACTACCGTGAGCTGATCAACCCCGACTCGCTGACCGTGCTGCAGGGCGTGGTGGAGCCGGGTCTGGGCCAGGCGAAGGTGGGCGAGCGCTTCCAGTTCGAGCGCCAGGGCTACTTCATGGTGGATTCGGACAGCAGCACCGCTGGCAAGCAAGTCTTCAACCGCATCGCTCCCCTGCGCTCGGGATGGGCCAAACAAGCCGGCAAGTAAGCGGCAGCGGCCGGCCCTGGCTGGGGGGAGCCCGGCCAGGGCTTCGCTTTCTGATCCGGGTAGCCGGCTTGTTGCTGGTGCTCGGCCTGGGCGTGCGCCTGGCCAGGGCCGAAGAGCCCCCGCTGGTCATCCTGGGCCCGGCTACCAGCGACTCGGTCGTGCTGTGGGTGCAGACCGACCGGCCCGGTCCGATCGAGCTGCGTTATCACCAGCATCCCCGCGGAGATCGTGTGGCCCTGGCCAGCGGGCGAGCCAGGTCCGAGAGCCACCTGATCGAGCGCCTGTACCTGACCGGCCTGGAGCCGGGTAGTCGGTACTGCGGGACTCTCTGGTTCGAGGGACGCCCCGTCCCGGTGACGTTCCAGACGGTGCCCCCCGAGCCGCGCGACATCACCATCGCCTTCGGCTCCTGCGTCTATGTCAACGATCCCGCCATCCCCAAAGGCGAGAACGGCGGCGAGTACGAGATCTTCGATCACATCGCCAGGGATGCGCCCGACCTGATGCTCTGGCTGGGCGACAACGTCTACTATCGCCCCGGCGACTGGGACTCGGCCGAGGCGATGCGGGAACGGACCCGCAAAGACCGCCTGCGCCTGCCAAACCTGTGGCCGCTCTTTGCTAACACTCAGAACTACGCCATCTGGGACGATCACGACTTCGGTCCCAATAACGCTGACTCGAGCTTCCCCCAGAAGGGCGAGGCCCTGGAGGTCTTCCGCCAGGTTTGGCCGGGGGGCACTTACGGGCAGGATCAGATCCCCGGCGCCTTTTACCGGTTCAGCTGGGCCGACGTCGACTTTTTCATGCTCGACGATCGCTACTACCGTTCAAAAGAAGTGATGTACGGGCCGGCTCAGATGGCCTGGCTCAAGCAGCAGCTCGAGAGCTCGCAAGCCCCCTTCAAAATGGTGGTTGGGGGCTGCCAGATGCTCAACCCGGTGGCCCCCTACGAGGCCTGGGCTGTCTATCCGCGCGAGCGTCAGGAGTTGCTCGACTTCATCGAGCAAGAGCGGATCGAGGGAGTGGTCTTCCTGAGCGGCGACCGGCATTGCGCCGAGTTGATCCGCCTGCATCCGAAGGGGGGCTATCCGCTCTACGAGTTTACCTCCAGCCCGCTCACGTCGTCGCTGCATGCGATGACGGACAAGGAGAAGGATAACCCCGCCCGGGTACCCGGCAGCTGGTTCAGCGACCGGCGCAACTACGGCCTGGCCCGGGTCAGTGGCCCCAGCGGGCAGCGGCTGTTGACCCTCGAATGCAAGGATTCGAAAGGGCAGCTGGTCTGGACCCTCCAGCTCAGGGAGCGCGACCTTCGCTTCAGCCCGTGAGCGGCTTGAAGTTGCCCGTGGGCTTGAAGCGATCGACGTCGCACTTGAAGCCTTTGGGGAGCTTCTCGAACATCTCACGCAGCTGCAGGGCTTTCTGCCCGTCGATCTCCTCGAGCAGCCGGTTCAGGTTCTCGATGGTGGCATTCTTTTGCATGTTCTTGCGGGCGGTGAGCAGCTCTTGCTGCAGCTGCTCGCCCAGGGGCGAGCCTCTGGTGGCTCGCCCGCGCGACAGCTCCACCAGATCGCGGGTCAGGTTGCGCCAGTAGCCCGCAGCATAGCGGGGCGTCGTGCCCAGGCGGGCGGCCTCTTGCTGGCTCAGCACGGCCAGCAGCAGCGGCGCGCGGTAATTATCGCCGTCGCGGTGGCTGTAGAAGAGCACCGTCTCATCCAGGCCGGCCTTCTTGTCCACGTAGCGAGCGATGCGAAAGCCCTCGGGCTCGAGCTTGAAGACCCCGCAGGTGGGGCATTGCTCGTGATAGAGCCGGTTCAACCGGCCGGCCAGCGCTATGGCGCGCTCCTGAGCTTTCTGGCCGAAGGCGGCCTGGACCCGAAACAGGCCGATATCCTCGCCCAGAGTGACCACGGCCGAGTCCTTCTCCTCACGAACACCGAAGACGTTGCCCCGAAGGCCGGTATCGTGGGCGTGGCCGTGCGAGTCGCCGCCCGAGCGTGTCCAGGCCAGCGCGGCCACGATGGTGACCACCACCAGCACGAGAGCAGCGGCGATCTTGCCACGCGTGGGCGGGCGAGTGGCAACCGGTGCCGGAGGAGCTGGCACGGCTTTCTTGCCCCCCAGTGCCGCCCGCATCTCGGCCATGCTCTGGTAGCGGTCAGCCGGCTCGAAAGCGGTAGCCTTGAGCAGCACCGCCTCCAGCTCTTTTGAGACGGCCGGGTTGAGCTTGCGAATAGGCGGAAACTGGAACGGCATCTCCAGGCGATAGTCAGGGCCGGCCAGCAGGTCGTGCATGGTCGCGCCCAGCGAGAACACGTCCGAGCGGGCGTCGGTCTCGGCCGCTCCGAAGTGCTCGGGAGAGGCGGTGAAGAAGCTGCCCAGCGCCTCGGTGTCTTCGCTGCGGTCGCCCTTGTGCAGGCGGGCGATGCCGAAGTCGATCATCCGGATCCTGTCCCCGCTGAGCATCACGTTGGCCGGCTTGAGGTCTCGGTAGACAATGGGGGGGGACTGCTGGTGCAGATACTCCAGCACGTCGCACAACTGCAGTCCCCAGTCACGCACCTCGGCCTCGCTCGGAAGGCGCGACTGCTTGACCTCTTCCAGGGTGATCCCGTCGATGAGCTCCTGCACCATGTAGTAGAACCCGGCTTCTTCGAAGAGGTTGACGAAGCGCACGATGCCGGGATGCCGGAGGCGCTCGAGCAAGCCCTTCTCCTGGGTCAGGGCCAACACCTGAGCCGGCTCGCTGGCGGGGGCTTCCTTGAGGATGTAGCTCTTGTCGTCTTTACGCCCGTGGTAGACGGCGCTCATGCCTCCCATTGCCCTGTAGGTGACGGTGTACCCCCGCACCACGGCTCCATCGGGCAGGATCGACTTCCCCTGGGGATTGCTGACACGGGCCATCGCAGGAATGGGGTTCTCTCCCTCGGGCCAGGCCCCTGTCAGCTTTAGAGCAGCCGTTCTACGATCACCACGTTGCGCCACTCTCCGTCGAGTCGGGCGTGGCGCTCATAAACGCCCACTTCGCGGAAGCTGAGCGAGGCCAGCAGGTGGCGGCTGCCCAGGTTCTCGACAAAGATTCGCGAGACCAGCTTCCACAGCCCGGCCTGGCGGGCGGCGTGAACCAGCGCCTCCATGGCCATCCGCCCGGCGCCCTGGAGACGGAAGTCGCGGTCCACGTAGACAGAAAAATCAGCCACTCCGCGATAATAGTCTCGCGGTCGGTAGGAGAAGGTGGCTGCGTAGGCCACCACGCGGTCGTCCGCTTCGACCACGATGATGGGGTGGCTCTCGTCGAACCAGGCCTCCACCTCAGCCGCGCTGTGAGGACGGGTCTCGAAGGTAGCCAGGCGATCTTCGATCCCCTGGTTGTAGATGCTGGCGATGGCGCTGGCGTCCTGGCGGCGAGCGGGTCTGGTCTCCACGAGGCCCCCTTCGACAAGAGGTCTGTTCTGGCCTTGTGGAGAATTCAAATTTCATGGAGGGTCAGGATCTTTATTTGACCGCGCAGCAGGCGGCTCAGCAGCTATCCATGTCGCTGAGTCGTATCTATCGTTTGCTGCGCGCCGGCAAGCTGGAGGCCCGCAAGCAGGGCTCCACCTGGCTCATCCCTCCCCAGGCACTGACAGCGGCCTCGCATTCCACCCTGCTCGACCGGCTCACTCCCGAGCGCGAGCAGTCGCTGGCCGAGCGGGGCCTTTGCCCGGTGTGCAGCGCCGAGCTGGTGCAAGAAGAGAACGCCGACGACTCGTCCTGGGCCCACGAGTTTCGTGAGTGCACGCAGTGCGGATTCTCCTTTCACGAGCATGCCATCGAGTCGCCCGAAGACCTGCACAAGCTGGTGGCCCGCCACCTGACCCATCTGGAGAAGTACGTTCAGGCTGGAAGGCAGGCCAGTCGAGCTCTGGCACGGCGCCGCAAGCTCTGAGAAAGAATTTTCTCACCCTGCTCAGCGGGGGAGGGCTGGCCCAGGCCATCAACCTGGTGGCCACGTTGCTGGTGGCCAAGCTCTACACCCCCGATCAATTTGGCCTGTTCACGCTGTTTACGGTGCTGGTCACCGTCTTTATGGCTCCCTCCACGGGACGCTACGAGTATGCAGTCATGCTCCCTGACAAGGACGAGGAAGCCTACGATCTGGTGCGTCTCTCGCGTCGATTCTGCCTGGCGTTCTCGCTGGCGGCGGGCCTCCTGGCCTGGCTGGTGGGACCGACCCTGGCCGATCGCTTCGGTCACCCTGAGCTGGCCCGGTTGCTGCCCTTCCTGGCTCCCTTCCTGATGGGGGCTGGCTTCTTTTCTATCTTGACCTTCTGGTTCAACCGGCTGGAGGCCTATCGCCTGCTGGCCTCCTCGCGGGTGGTTCAGGTATCGGTCGCGGCTCTTTGCTGGGTCGTCTTCGGCCTGTTGCGCTGGTCGGCCGCAGGCCTGGTCCTGGGCAGCGTGCTGGGCTGGGTAGTGGGAAGCCTCTGGCTGGAGTGGGCTCTCTTCAAGCGGGGTGCTCCCCGGCGCCAACCCCCGCGGCTTCTCGAGGTGGCTCGCCACTATCAGAGTTTTCCGCTCTACCAGGCGCCCGCCGGTGTGCTCAAGATCTTCTCCGACACGGGAGTCTTCTTTGTGCTGGGCGCCTTCTTCAGCGCCGCCGACGTGGGCCAGTTCGCCCTGGCCTTCCGGGCCCTCTGGTCGCCAATTCAGGTGACCAGCCAGGTGTTCGGTCAGCTGGTCAACCGCGAGCTGGGCCGCCGGCCCGATCGCAAAGCCTTCTATCTTCGCCAGCTCGCGATTGCGGTGCTCTTCATGGGGGGACTGGTCTTGCCCGTGCTGCTGGCCGGGCCCTGGCTTTTCAAACTGGTTTTCGGCCCTGAGTGGGGCCTGGCCGGCGAGCTGGCCCGCTGGCTCTCGCTCTGGATGGTGGCTTGCTTCGCTGTGGAGAGCGTGTCCTACTCCTTCGCCGCCGGGCGAGCCAACTGGCTGCTCTTGCTCTGGCGACTGGCCTACATCGCCGGTCTGGCGATGGTGTTTGCGCCCGTCCTGGGCCAGTCCATCGAGACGGTGACCCGGGCCTACACTCTCTATGGTGTGGGCGCTTTCGCCCTGCTGGCGGGTCTGGGCTGGTGGGCCTGCGGTCGCATCAGTGCGCCTGAGCCGCCTGCCGCCGTCGCACCGTGACCCCCCCGAGAATGACCTGGCGCTCGGACTCCTGAACCAGAGTGCCCTCCCTGGCCTGGAGGCCTCTGGCCAGGTCGCTCACCACCTGTCGTGGGTCAGTGACTACTTGCTCTTCAGGAACTCGGTTGGGAAGGACTCTTTGGAGCACGGCCACCATGGCACCGCCCAGGCGGTGGCCACCCAGCGCTCCGGCCCCGCCGGCCAGAGTGGTCAGGGCCACGACTGCGGGCAGGCTCATTCCTCCCGAGTGGGCCAGGACACCCGTGCCAGCCGCGCAGGCAACCATTCCCAATCCGGCCAGCAGAGAGCCCAGATTCCCCGGCCGGGGGCCCCGCGGCACAAACAGGCCGATGGCGGGCAGGCTGCCCAGCAGCAGCCCCGCCTTTCCCGCCGTGGGAGCAAGGCTCAGCAACTGGCCGAAACCCGAGCCCAGGGCCGCTTGCAAAGGTGCAATTCCGGCGCTCGCAGCGACGGCCAGGGCGACTCCACCCAGCGCGCCTGCGTAAAGCAGCGGAGGCACCAGCGCCAGCTTTGTGGCGGTGCCCACTACGGGCAGGGCGCTTCGGGCCGAGCGCACGAAACGGTCCAGCGGAGCGGCTCGCTGGGCGGGCGCGCTCACGGCCAGGTAGGACCGAGTGGGCTCGATCTTCACACTGGCAGCATAATCGGTCCCACTGAAGGCTCTCTGAAAGCTCAAATCAGAACGGGAGTGGTCGGGGTTCCCTCCTCGAGCAGGCTCCAGACGATGTCGACCACGATCGATCCGCAGATGATCAGCGCCCCGGCCAGGGGGTTGAACAGGGCCACCACGGCCCCTACCGCCGCAGCTCCGTTCACGGCGGCCCCCCGGTAATCTCCCTCATGCAGAGCGTTGGCGGCCGCAACCCCGGTCAGGACCGCCCCGGCTCCCCCCAGCAGCCGGCTGGCGGTGAGGACGCCCACCCCACGGTTGAGCGTCGGGACACGCTCGGTCAGGGCGGCCAGCTCGCCCAGCAGGCTCCCCAGCGAGGAGGCTGTCGCATCCAGCGAACGGTGCGTTGGCGCAGGCGCTCAACCCCATGCTCGACCTTCTGATGCGCCTCCATGGCGTGGGGCGCGCCCGGGCGCTGGCCCTGGCCAGGGTATTCGTGGACCTGCGCTTCACCCAGCTGGTGAACGGTCGGCGCGGGGCGCACGCGATCTACAGGCCCCCGGGATGACCGGGTGCGCGGAAGCCTACTCCTCGTGACCCTTGCGGCGAACCCGCACACCACCTACAATGGCGGCCCGCTCGGAGAGCTGGATGCCGTTGCGGGACTGGTCTTCGCCGGGGGGCAGGGCGGCCAGCTGCTGACGAATGGTGTCCGAGCGCAGCGCGTGCACCTGGCCCTGCTGGCTCACCATGAAGACCCGATCGCCAGCGCTGGCCATGGAAGCGCGGTCGGCCTTCTGGGGGAAGTGGAAGCTCCACAGCTTCTCGCCCTCGGGGCTGACGCAGTGGGCGTCCGAGCTGTACTGACCGGCCGCATACAGCGTATTCTCGGGGCCGACCTGCACCCGATCGCCGGCCATGCTGGCCCCGAGGTCGAGTTGCCAGCGCGGGACGCCGGTGGCCAGATCGAGGGCGGAGAGCTCGCCCGAGCCGGCCCCAACCACCACCAGCTCACCCAGGCTACGGGGAGTGGTATTCGCCCTGTTGCCCAGAAAAGCTTGCGCCGGGTCTTGCAGCGACTGGCTCCAGCGCAGCTTACCGTGGCTTTCGTAGCACTCCACCCGGTTGGTCTGGCGGCTGACCAGAATCGAGCCATCGCTGGCGAAGGCCGGCCCCGTGCTCACCGAAAGGTTGCGTCCCTTCTCGTCCTCGAGCAGCTTGAAGCGCAGCTTGCCGTCCGGCCCCACGACGTGGACCACGCCTTCGGCGTTGAGCAGGACTGTGCCGTCCGGGCCCACCGCCATCTCGCCATTGATGTGTCCGGACCAGCCGCCGTCGCGTTTCTGGCGCTCGGTCTCGTAGACCCAGAGGGGGTTTCCCCTTTCGTCCAGGCAGTGCAGGTGGCCGGTGTGCTCGCCGAAGTAGATCTGGCCTTGCGGTCCCAGAGCCGGAGCCACTCCGGGCTTGCCCAACTCGCGAAAGAAGAGCTCGTGTCCGGTGGCGTCGACACAGTGAAGCCCGTGGCGTGAGGTCAGCAGCACCGAGCCGCCGGGTCGCACGACCGGGCTTTTGGGGGAGCCGTCGCGCAGGAAGAAGCTACCTTTTTCGACCCCGTCCGGACCCAGGATGGTCAGGCCTTGCTCGTGCACGCAGTAGAGCGAGCCGTCCGGGCCAACCGCAGGAGCGGCCACCGTTGCCGCCGGCAGCTGAGCGCGATACAGCTCCACCTGGGTGTTGGTGATCGGTTTGAGCACCTGGCTCAGAGCCGGAGCTGCCGGTGGGCCCGGGGAGTAACTGTCGACCGGGTTCTGCGAGGCGGCCAGGGGAGGACAGGGAAACGGTGGTGGGCCGGCGGCCAGAGGGCGGATCTGCATGCAAGCCATTCTGGTCCAGGGGCCTGAAAAAACCTTGATCAGCCCGGACAGCCATGCTATAATGCGGGACATTCCGGAGTAGCTCAGTGGTAGAGCAACCGGCTGTTAACCGGTTGGCCGTAGGTTCGAACCCTACCTCCGGAGCCATCGAAAAAGGCCCCCGCCAGATGACGGGGGCCTTTGTCATTCAGGCCCCCTCCGGGGGCCTCCGCTCACTCTCACTTCTTCTTCTGATAGCCAGGAGCCTCGCGCAGGAGCTTCAGGCCCTTCTGAGCGTGGGTTTTGTCTTCGGTCTTGGCGGCCGGATTGCTTAAAATGGCCTGATAGCGAGATTCCTCTGCCTTAGCGAAGGCTGCCATGCCCTCAGGCCTGGTGGAGAAGGCCGGATAGCTCGGCTGTACGCCGTATTTGGCCATCGCATCGGCGCGGGCTTCCAGTTCCTCGCGGCCCAGACCCAGGTCCTTGGGAAACTTGGCGACCAGGAACACGTCGCGAGCGGGATCAAGATCCAGGATGGTGGGCCGGATGAACTCGGTCTCGCCCCGGAACGTGGTCAGATCCCAGATCTTGAAGGTCTCAGCCGGGGTGCGGCCGCCCCGCTCCTCGTAGTCGCGCACCAGGCGGCGCAGCAGGCGGTCGTCGGCGCTGGGGCTGTCGAGGTAGACCGCCTTATAGGGCAGGCCCAGCTTCTCGAAGTGCTCCACCACGGCCGGGTTGGTGGCGTGAATGCTGTCCAGCACGATGATGCTGTCCGAGCCCACCTCCACGTGGTTGGGCTTCTCCTCACGAAAGCCGGTCACTTTCACGCCTTCCATGCGCCAGCCGCCCGGGCGGATGTCCTGGAAGTTGTAGACGGGCAGGTCGGCCGCCCCGGTCTGCGCCAGGGTGCTCAGGTCTTCCTTGAGCTTCTGCATATCCATGAAGTCGGCGTGATCCCAGTAGTAGGAGCCGTCGGCAGCCTGCGGGTAGCCGGGCTGATCGACGTCCTTGAAGTACATGTCGCCCATCACGGTGGTTACCGGGCGATCGCCGGCGAATTTCTGAATCTCGCGGATCAGAGTCGACTTGCCGGCCGCCGAGGGTCCGCCCACCAGGATCACCACCCGCTCGCCCTGGGGCAGTCCCTTCACGAGCGCCTCGAGTTGCTCGTACTGATTGTGGGTGCGGCCCTCATCCAGCGCCTGGGCCACGTCGGCCTCGTCCAGGGCGCCGGGCAGGCGCAGCACGTGGGCTCGGCCCTGAGAGTCGACCTGCTGGACCTTCTCATAGCTGACGGGATACTTGCCGGCCATCTCTTTGATGAGATCGCTGGAGCCGAACCGCTGGTTGACCTCGAAAGCGCCCTCCAGGCTGGCCGAGTTGACCGCGTCCGGACGGCTGATGACCACGGTCTTCGTCTGATTGCCCTCGGCTGGCATGACTCCCACCACGGCTTTGAAAGTGGGATAGCGGTCCATCTGCTCGATCAGGACTTTGGTGGTGGCGGCCAGGGCTTCCGGATTGGCCACCTGGTCGGCGGTCAGGGTGGTGGTGGCCAGGTGGGGCTCGCCCTGAACCGCAGTCAGAAGCTGCTGTTTCAGATTCTGAGCCGGCCGCTGGCCACCGATCTCGACCTGGTCCCCGTGGGCTGCGCACGAGCCGCATGCGCTCTGGGGTCGAGCCATAAAGGATTGGGTGGCCGCGGTCAGGGTCTGCACGGTCATCGTCTCTCGTCCTTCCTTCCAGACAAATGGATCTATCTGTTCAAGCCAAGTATGCCGTGGCCGACTGAAAAAAGTTGGAAACAGGACTGTAACCATTTTCGGGTCGAAGGCTTCAGGTATGTCGAAGAATTTCTTGTCGCTGCTCCTTGCCGGACTGTTCGGCCTGGCGGTCGGCTGCTCGACTCCAGCCCCGTCGAGCACCGGCCCGACGCCCACTGCGACCACCAGCGCCACAGCCAGTCCTTCAGCGAGCACTTCGGCGCCGAGCAAGGAGGCGGCCCTGAGCACCCTGATGGCTCTGGCGCGGGCCATCGAGGCCGGTAAGGTCGAGGAGGCCAGTGCGCTTGTGATGATCCCCAAAGGAATGCCTCCCGACGAGATCGGGCCCGAGTTGCAGAAGTCGCTCGAGCGGGGGGAGATCTCGGTCAGCGGCGTGGAAAAGCTGGGCAAACTGGGCAGTTTCGGGACCGCCCGAGAGATCTTTGCGGACCGGGCCGATCATTTTGCCCAGAAGGCCGGGGTCGACCCGGAGCAGTGCTGGGCCTTCAGTTTTCAGGAGGCCGAAGCGGTGCTCTTCTGGGACGGTCAGACGTTCAAGGCCATTCGCTTTGACGATATCGGGAAAATTTCCGGCGACGACAAAGAACACCAGTAAAGCAGTTCGGGAAACAATGCCTGGCCTTCGATCAGGAGGCCCCGGGGTCCCGTCAGGTTGTCACGGGACCGAAGCCGAGCTTCTCTGTTGAGCCTGCACCGCCGTGATCACGGTGGCCTGAACGATGTCCTCCGCCTTGCAGCCTCGCGAGAGGTCGTTGGAGGGTTGCTCCAATCCCTGCAGGATGGGCCCGATGGCGGTGGCCCCGGCCAGGCGCTCCACCAGCTTGTAACCGATGTTGCCCGACTGCAGGTCGGGGAAAATGAGCACGTTGGCCTGGCCTGCCACGCTTGAGCCGGGTGCCTTGCTGGCCGCCACCGCGGGCACCAGGGCTGCGTCCAACTGCAATTCCCCGTCCACTGCCAGCTCGGGCCGGCGTGCCTGCAGAGTGCGGACGGCCTCTACCACCTTGTCCACCAGCGGATCCTTGGCGCTCCCTTTGGTGGAGAAGCTCAGCAGGGCCACTCTCGGCTCCACCTCCAGGAAGGCGCGGCAGGTGTCGGCCGTGCAGGAAGCGATCTCGGCCAGTTGGGGCGCGGTGGGGTTGACCACCACGCCGCAGTCGGCGAAGAGCAGGGGAGTGCCGTCCTTGAGCACCATCAAGAAGAAACTCGAGACGGTCTTAATTCCGGCCTTGAGGCCCAGGCAGAGGAGGGCGGACCGCACGGTGTGGGCGGTGGTGTTGGTCGCCCCGGCTACGGTGCCGTCTGCCTCGCCCAGGCGCACCATCATGTTGGCGAAGTAGAGCGGGTCCTCCAGGGCCTTCTCGGCCTCCATCTCGGTCAGGCCGCGGTGGCGGCGAGATTGAAAATACTCCCTCACGTAGCGAGCCCGATCGGGATGACCTTTGGGGTCGATCAGCTCCACTCCGGTCAGCTCGATTCCTGCTCGGGAAGCCCGCTGCGACAGTGCTTCCGGCCGACCCAACAGGCCCACCCGGGCCAGGCCTCGTTCGGCGATCCAGCGAGCGGCCTGGAGCACACGTTCGTCCTCCCCTTCGGGAAGCAGGATCAATCGAGGGTTTGCTCGGGCTCGTTCTTGAAGGCGATGCAAAACTTCCATGACCAGGGCAGGGTTCCAGGGAGTCGACAAGAAGACCTTCCCGCCAAAACTCATGAGACATAGAGCCCTTTCCCTTACCTTCACCCTGCTCGTCACGCTGCTCTTTCTGACCCTCGGATTGACAGCCCAGGAGCCGCCCGCGGGCGATCAGAGTCCGAGCCCCGAGGCGAGTTCGAGCCCTGGTGCAAGTCCCAGTGCCGGCGAGGCCAGCAGTCCGTCTCCTTCACCCTCTCTCGAGCCCGTCTCCACTCCCTCTCCCAGCCCCAGCGCCTCGCCCTTCAAGATCTACATCTCTGACAGCGAGAACGGTCGCATCGTCATTATGGACGACCTCAAGGGCACCAACCTCAAAGGGTTAGGCGGAGCCGGGCGCGGCCCGGGCAAGTTCCTCGATCCGGGACAGGTGTGGGTGGATCAAGATCGTTATCTCTACGTGGCCGACAAGGGCAATGATCGGATTGTCAAGCTCGATCTCAAGCCCGAAGAGGGCTTGCCCGTATGGACCGAGCTGAAGGATCTGAAAAAGCCTGAAGGCGTTGCCGTCTGGGGCGATGAGGTTTTTGTCTCGGAGACCGGGGCCAACCAGCTGGTGGTCTACAAAGACGGACAGGGTGATCCGATCCGCACCATCACCGATCCCATGCTGAAGCAGCCGGGCAAGCTCTGGTTCGATGATACCGGACGGCTGTTCGTCTGCTGCGGAGAGTACCCGCCGGGCGGCCAGGTGGTCATGATTGCGCCTGGCACCGACCAGAAGCCCAAAGAGTGGGAGGCCTACCAGGGGGTGGGCCTGCGGCCAACCGGCTACCAGCCGCGCCAGGCGGTGCTGCGCAAGAACCGCATCCTGTCCATCGATTCCAGCTCCAACCGGCTGACCGCCACCGACAACGCGGCTGGCCGGGCGACCCGTGAGATCGGTAGTTACGGCTCGGGCCTGGGCCGCTTCATGCGTCCTGAGGGAATGGCCCTCGACAGCCAGGGCCGCATCTATATCGCCGACTCGGGCAACGACCGGATCGTGCGCATCGACGACCCCACCGGAGCCGGCTGGCTGGAGTACCAGCCCGGTCGCAATCCCAACAACCTGCTGCGCGGTCCGAAGAGCATCTTCATCTGGGCCCCCACCAAACCACCGCCGCCCGAGCCACCGCCCGAGGACAAGAAGGACAAGAAAGAGAAATAGCTCCAGGATGGATTCCGAAGAACAGATCGCCAACCGCGAGACCCAGGCCCTGGCCGCCCGCCGCCCCGATGACTGGCAGGCGCTGGGCGAAGCCTTCGAAGCCATGGGCAAGGCCGGATTGGCTCTGACCATCGGCTTCACGGTGGCCGCCGGGGTCTGCAAGATGGCCCAGCAGGGCAAGCTGAAGCTGCCCGATTTCCTGGGCATGGTGGGCCTGACACCCCCTTCTCCCCCGAGTCAGGAAGAACGCCCTACTTCTTGAGCTGAGGGGCCAGCTCATCGCGCAGAGTCTTGTACTCGGCGTACGCCTGGTCGGCTGAGCGGCGCACCGCTTCAGGCCCTCCTTTGGGGCCAATAGCCAGGTAGTTCTGCTCGCGGGACATCCAATCCAGCTCGCAGCCGATGAGGTCGCGCAGCTTGCTGTGGACCACCTTCAGCTCTTGCTTGTCGGGCTCGGGGCCCAGGCCTTTCTGAACCTGGGAGAGCTCTTTCTTCAGCCCCTCGAGGAAGACATCGTCGCGCTCGATCTGGGCGATCTCGGACGGACTGGTCCCGGCCGGTTTCTTGACGGTCAGAGCCTTCTTTTCGGAGGCCAGCACGGCCGCGTAGGCTTTCTTCATCGTGGCCAGGCTCCTGGCATCGTCGGCCAGCGCCGGCAGCAGCAACAGCAACAGGAAAAGAACAGGGAGCTTTCTCACGGTCGAGGAGATTCGTCTTCGGTCGGAGAGGACCTTCGGCCGCCCACGAACAGGGCAAGCAGGAAAGCCCCTGGCTGGCCAGTCCCCGTGGCTCTGGTCGCTCAGCTTTTCCCGGCTGCCCGTTTGGTTGGCGAGCGCTTCTTCTGGCGCACCACCAGCTCGCCTTTCTCGGTCTGCACCTCCACCCAGTCGCCCTCGTGATATTGCTCTTCGAGCATGGCGTGGGCCAGGCGGTTCTCCACTTCGCGGGTGAACAGGCGGCGCAGCGTGCCCGCACCCTCGGGGCCGCCCTCGGCCTTGCCGATCAAGAACTCGTGCACCTCCGGTCGCACTGTCACCCTGACCCCGCGGCGCTGCTTGAGGTGGCGGGCCAGATCGTTGGTCCACTTCTCCACCAGCTCGGCCATGTCTGATCGGCCCAGGGGCGGGAAGAGCACCACGTCGTCCACCTGCTCGAGGGCTTCCGAGCTGAGAGCACGCTCGAGCTCGGGCAGGAGAGCGCGCTCGAGCTTGTCCTGGGCTGACAGCCGGTGGCGGTCGGAGAGTCGGAAGCCCACTGGCTGCTCGCGCTCAAACATGTCGGCGTCCACCACCACCGACAGGATCACCACGTTGTCGCGAAATTCCACCCGCTGGCCGCGTCCGTCGATCACGTGGCCCCGGGCCAGGATCTGGTGAATCACGTCCAGCGCCCGCGGATGGGCGCGGTCGGCGTCTTCCAGGTAGAGCACCGAGTAGGGATACTCCTGGGCCAGCATGGTGAGAACGCCCTCTTGTTCCTGGGGGGAGCCGCCCGCATGGCCGGCCAGGCGCATGGCCCGCAGCTCGTCGGAGAACTCGTCCAGATTCAGACGGATGAGCCGTTCAGGATCGTTGAACAAGAACTCGGCCAGGCTGACGGCCAGGGTGGTCTTGCCAGCCCCCCGTGGGCCGGCGAAGAGAAAGCTGGCCAGTGGGCGGCCAGCCTCAGACAGGCCCGCCCACGATCGCACCAGCGCCGCGGCCACCCGGTCCACGGCGGCGTCCTGGCCGATGATCTTGTCTTTCAGAGTCTGGGCTGAAGCCTTCAGGCGCTCGCGCCAGCGCTTGGCCTCGGCCAGCTGGCCGGGACGCTCGGGCCCGGAGGCCAGGGAAAAGACGCGCGGTCGACGACGGGTGGGCTCACCCATGAGCTCTTCCAGGGCCGCCGACCAGCTCACCAGGTCGGCCCCCCGACTCAACAGAAGGCTGGCGGCGTCGCTGTCTCGATCCTGCAGCACGGCCCAGAGCAGGTAGATCGAGTTGACAGGCCGCGAGTAGCTCGAGGCCATGTCCTCGGCCAGCCGCAGCGCCCCCAGGGCACGCAGGCTGGGAGGGGGCACCCAGTCTTCCTCCGCGTTCCCCTTGCCCCTGCCGACCAGGGTCAGGACAGCCTTCTTCACTTTGCTGGCGGTGATGCCCCGCCGGCGCAGGAAGCGTCCCCCTTCGCCGCTGTCCTCCTCGGCCAGCCCGATCAGAAGGTGCTCGGGACAAAGATAGACGTGACCCATGGCCAGGCAGGTCCTTCGGGCCAGAGCCAGGGCCTGCACCACGTCGTGAGCCTGAAAGTACATCTAGCCTTCCTCCGGAAGCTGGCGGGCGATGCCGTCGAGCAGATCCTCCACCCGCTCCACCAGGGTGACCTCGGGCAACAGCCAGAGGGCGGGTGGCAGGCGCAACAGCTCGGAAGCGCTGGTTCGCGGCAGGAGGAGCCGGCGGTAGGGGAAGCCCTCGCCGGAAAGCTGGGCCAGCGAGCCGCCCGCATCCACCGGCCCCGAGAGCCGTCCCTCCAGGTCAATGCGGCCCAGCACCACCTGGCCGGGGGCCGGGTCCTGGTTCTGCAGCGCCATGGCCAGGGCGGCCATGACGGCCCCTCCGGCATCCTCGCGAAGACTGGGCTTCTCTTCCTTCTCGTCCCCTTTGGGGGGCTCGTCCAGCCTGGGGTAGAGAGCCGAAATGTGCAGGTGCAGCACCCGGTAGGTGGGATCGTCCAGTCCCAGCTCGTCGAAGCGGATCTGCAGCAGGGAGAGAGCCAGGCGGGCCAGCTCTCCGGCCAGCTTGCCCCCTTCGCCGGTCACGATCAGCTCGCCCCGACCGGGAAGGGAGCGAGCCTGGACCAGGAAGCCGACCACCCGCTCGGAGCCAACGGGATAGACCAGCCCCGGCGAAACTTCCGGCTCAGAGCGCAGACGCTCGCGTTGCACCCGGGCCAGGGTGGTCAGGCGCGGCTGAGCAGTGTGACGGGCGGCTTCGGCCAGCAGACTCCAGCCTTCTTCCAGGCCTGGCCGAAGAGCAAGCAGTTTTTCCAGGCTCTCCAGCGCCTGGGGCCATCGCTCCAGCTCGGCCAGGCAGCGTGCCTCGCCCCACAGGGCGGGCCAGGCCGCCTCTCCCTCCAGCAGTCGGGTGAACAGCTTGAGAGCGGCTGCGGGTTTTCCTCGGGCGAACTCTTCCTCGGCCCGGGCCAGGGCCGTCTGGTGCTTGCCGTTTCCGGCCTCGACGGTCCGCTCGGGCTCGTCTTCTTCTTCCGCGGGGCTCTCGAGCTGGCTCAAGAAGGCTGCCTCGGCCTCCCGGATGCGACCCAGGCCCAGCAGGCTTTCCGCCTGGTAGGAGTGCACCCAGCCGGGGGCCTGCTCGCCAAGCTCGGGCAGAATCCTCAAAGCCTCTTGATAGCGGCGATAATCGAGCAGCAGCGAGGCCACCTCTTCGAGACGCTCGGCGTCGTCATCACGCGTCTTGAGAGACTCGGAAAGCTGACTGAGCGCTTCCTCCGGATCGCCCTGCAGGCGAGCGATACGGGCCAGCATAAGGCGCGCGGCCGAGGCGTCCCACTGCAGCGAGAAGCGGTCTTCGCGCCAGGTGCCGTCCACGTCCAGCTCCAGAACGCGCTCGAACTCCGCCCGGGCCGCCTCCAGATGCTCGGTGCGATAGAAGAGCACTCCCAGCAGGTAGCGCATGGAAACACTGCGTGCATCCTCCTCGAGCGCGCCATAGGTGCGTTCCAGGGGGGTGGTCTCTTCCGGGCTGCCAAGCTGATCGAGCACGAATCCATAGAGAGCCAGAGATTCGCTCAGGCGAGGATCCGAGCCGCCCTGCTCGCGCCGTCGCAGGTAGTGGGGACGGAGCAGCACGATGTCGGTCCAGCGCTGCAGACGCACCAGCAGCGTGCCGACCCGGTCGAGCGGCTCCACCCCTGCTGGCTCGGCCTCGGCCCAGTTGAAGTAGGCCTCGAGAGCGTCCTCCAGCTCACCGCGGGCCTCGCGCACGCCGCCGAGCCACTCCCAGTAGAGAGACTTCAGCTCCGAGCGCGGGTCGAGCTCGGCCGAGCGGGCGTAGGCGGCGGCCGCATCCTCGACCCGGTCGATGCGCAGGTAGGCTTCCCCGAGAGTTACCGCCAGCTCGGCATTCTTGGGCTCGTCCTTGAGGCGTTTCTCGATCTCCTGGATACGCTCGGCGGCGTCGGGTTGCAGGGCCATGCCAGGCTCGCTTCGCGTGCCTCGGGGGCTTGCCCTGTAAAAGAAGGAGACGGGATTGCTCCCGTCTCTGGCTTACTGCTGGTACCAGTCCACCTCGCCCGTGCCCATCCACCCCTCGGGCGTCGAGCTGTCCGGCGGCGGCGGGGGTGGCTGCGGTTTGGGTTTGGGCTGGGGAGCCGGCGGTGGCGCCGGAGCCGGCTCGGGCGTCTCGGGCCGGGCCGGCGGCGTCCAGGCTTCTTCCTGGGAGCTCATCGTATCGGCGGCCTCCTCGGCTGTCTCGGGGACGGGCAGAGGCCCGACCTTCTCGACTAGCTCCTCGATCCGTCCTTTGATGGTGGGGACGGCCAGGTTGAGGGGATCGAGCACCACGAAGCGCTGGTAGAGCTCGAGGGCCCGACGCAGATCGTTACGCTTCTCGGCCACCATGCCAAGGCCCCGCACCGCTACCGAGTCCATGAAGTCGTAGCGCAAAGCGTTGGTATAAGCCTCCTCGGCCGCGCCGATGTTGCCCAGCAGCGAGCAGCAGTCGCCCAGCAGGCTCCAGAGAGCCGATGAGGCGGGGGCACAACCGGTCTGATGCTCTGCCTGGGTACGCACCTCCTCGGCCAGCTCCAGGGCTTCCTCCTTGCGTCCCTGGCGCACCATCAGCTTGACCTTGCGGAACACCTGGTGAATGGAGTCGGGGTAGGCCTCGCAGATCTCCTCCATGGTTTTGAAGGCATCTTCGACCTGACCCATCTTCATCAGGGCGGTGGCCAGGGCCACCGCCAGGTTGGAGTGCACTTCCTCGTTGGCGTAGCTGCAGCGCAAGCCCTCACGGCCGGCCTCGGCGGCCGTTGCCCAGTCTTCCTGGCGTACTTTGAACTCAGCCAGGCCCAGGTGGCAGCGCGCATCGCGTGGCGCCTGCTTCACCGATTTGACATACAGTTTCTCCGCTTCGGCAAGATCCCCCACGGCTTCGTAGATGGGCGCAATCATGCGTAGATTGCCCTCGGGATCGCGATCGTAGATGGCCAGCGCCTCCCGATAGCGACCGAGCTTGAAGAATAGATCGGCCAGGGCGCGCTCGATGGCTCGACGCACCGATTTCTTCTCGTTGGGATCGTTGATGATCTCTTCGTAGTAGTCCACCGCGTCCTGGGAGCGGCCCATGCGCACGTAGAGCCGACCTAGCTCCCACAGCGCCTGAGCATTCTTGGAATCGGACAGCAGGGCTTCCTTGAGGTAGTGGATGGCCTCGTCGAACTCACCCGCTTGAATCAGCTGGCCGGTGAGAATCTGCCAGGCTCGCGTGTCGCCGCGATAGGTTTTGACATATTCTTTCAACTCGGCGATCATACTGTCGTTGAGGGCACGCCATTCTTTGACCATGCCTTTGTTGGAGTAGACCCGCAACAGCTCGACCTTCCACTGGCGGGCATTCTTGTGATCGGTGTTGGTCTTCAAGGAGCGCTCGAAGAACAGTCGAGCGGCGTCCATGTCCTTGACCCGGTAGCTCAATCGAGCCGCCGAATCGAGCAGGGTAGGCGAGTCGGCCCGGGTCTCGAGGGCCTTGGCCAACAGTCGGATACCCATCTGGTGGAGCTGGATGCGCTTTTCAGTCTCCAGTCCCTTGCCCAGCATCTCCTCGTAGAATGTGCCCCCCAGAGGGGCTTCGTCGGATTGACGAAGCTCGAGCAACTTGGTGTAGGAGACTTCGGCTGTTTTCAGGGCCCCGGCCCGCACGGCCGTGGCCGCCAGGCGGCGGATCGTCTCGGGGTCCTCGGGGGTGAACTGAGCCACCCACCGACGCCACTCGAGAGCCTTGGTGAAGGAGCCTTCCTCTTCCAGCGCCTCGGCCAGCTTGACGCCAAAGAAGGAGTCGCCGCAAACCCGAGCCGCCTGTTGCAGAGCGGCGCGCATCGCGGGGCGGTCGTTCGATTTCCGCAGGATGCGATACTTGCGGATATGGAGCTCTTTGTCGTCGGGGTTCTGCTCGAGCGCCGCATCCACCTCGGCCAGGGCTTCCTCGAGATTCTCCTTGGGAATATCGCCGAAAATGGGCTTATCGCCCTCCTCGACGGCCATGGGATTCTTCGAGGGAACGTCTTTTCGGACCAGGCCGGAGGTTGCAGCGGCGTGCTTCCCACCTTCGGTGGGCGTCTGGCCGGAGCTGCCCTTGGCAGGCAGCTGCGGCTTGTGCTGCTGATTTCCAGAGCCAAACTTGGGAGTCACCGTATCTCCCTTCCAGAGGCGGGGGCCTGCCCGCCCAGTTTCATGGTGCACGTAAGAGGAGGAATGCTGGCCATTCTCCTCCGCTGAGTAAGTTCGGGACCTGCCGGGAACCTCCCTGCCACTGCGCTACTCCAAACACAAGCCTGATCGCGACCCGAACGAGCCGGATCCTTCCCCCGCCCCCCTGTTTGACCGAGGAAGCCTCTCCCCCTTCCTTGGGTCGCCAAGAAGTGTGCAGACCTTGACAGCGGGCTGGAATGCTTGGTCCAGGAAGGACTCATCGCTCAAGATCAGAACATGGCGCCGCCATGGCTGGCGAAAACCAGGAGCCGCGCCGTCTGGGCGGCCGATATGAAGTTCTGGGACTGCTCGGCGAGGGCGGGATGTCCCAGGTCTACCGAGGTCGCGATCTGAAGCTCGGGCGCGAGGTTGCCATCAAAATTCCTCGCCCTGAGATCGCACGCGACCAGGACGCGCGGCTGCGATTCGTACGCGAGGGAAAGAGCGCCGCCAAGCTCAATCATCCGAACATTGTTCAGGTCTACGACTCCTCTGACGAGCCTGATGAGCCTTTCTTGATCATGGAGCTGGTGCCGGGCGAGGACCTGCGCCAGCGCCTGCAGCGCGGCCCTTTGCCTCCCCCCCAGGCGGTGGCCATGATGGTCCAGGTTCTCTCGGCTCTCGAGTGCGCCCATTCAAAAGGGGTTGTCCATCGCGATCTGTCGGCTCGCAATGTGCTGCTGGATGCCCACGGCTCGGCGCGCGTCTCGGATTTCGGGGTGGCTCAGGCTCTGGGCGATCATACCCTGACCCGGACGGGCGAGATGCTCGGCTCGGTCAGCTACATGTCTCCCGAGCAGGCTCAGGGGAAGGACTCGGGCCCGCCCACCGACCTCTACGCGGCCGGAGTGCTGTTGTTCGAGATGCTGACCGGCCGGCTGCCTTTCACCGGCGATACCCCGGTGCAGGTAGCCCTCAAGCACATCCAGGAAAGCCCTCCCAGCGCCTCGCAGATCAATCCTGCCGTACCCCCCGGGCTCGACCAGGTCATCCTGCGAGCCCTGGCCAAACGTCCCGAGGATCGCTTCAATTCGGCCAGCGAGATGGCCCGAGCTCTCCAGGAGGGCTCGGCACCCGTGCCTGGCCCCATTCTCGAGCACACCCGGGTTCGCCAGTCGGCTGTCCGGCCACCCGTCGAGCCCCGTGCTCCGGCACCCCAGCGGACTCCCTACATTGTTGGTGCACTGGCCTTGCTGGCGGTCGTGTCGGTGCTGATCGGAATGCTGCTGATGCCACCTCCCAGCGTGGCGGTGCCCGACCTGGTCGGACTTGATCTCAAGGCCGCGCGCCAGAAGGCCGAGGCCCTTGGCCTGCGCCTGGAGGTCTCCGAGCGTCGCCCAGATGCCGCGGCTGACAAGGATATCGTGCTCGAGCAAGACCCGACCCCTGGCGAGTTGCGCAAGCAAGGCGACTTCGTGCGGGTGGTGGTGAGCCAGGCGCCCGAGAGGATCGTCGTGCCCGATGTGGCGGGGAAGACCGAGCCTCAAGCGGTCGAGGTGCTCGAGACCCTGGGTTTTCGCGTGCTGCTCGAACGCGAGGAAAGCGCCTCGGTGCCGGGGGGGCGGGTCATCCGCCAGGACCCGCCAGCCGGGGAGGAGCGGACCCGCGGCAGCCAGGTGAAGGTCTTCATTTCAACCGGGACGGTAAAAACGGCCGTCCCCAACCTGGTCGGCATGGGCCGCGAGGAGGCAGAGCTCCTGCTCAAGAGCCTGGAGATGACCCTGGTAGTCGGGGGGACCCGCCAGGACGCCAGCGCTCCCGAAGGCACGGTCCTGGAGCAGCTCCCCTCGCCTGGAACGCTGGCCGTGAAAGGTCGCAAGGTCTCGATCATCCTCTCGGCCGGCTCCCTGGGAATGACAGCCCCCGATCTGGAGGGAAAGTCGCTCAAGGAAGCCGAGGAGATGGCGCGCCGGTCGGGCCTCAAACTGGTCGTGGAAGGCCCGAGCAGCCCCCAGGATTCGGTCGTCTTCCAGGATCCGTTGCCCGGGGATCCGCTCAAAGGCAGCACGGTGACGGTCAAGACCAACCCCAGTGTGGTGGTTCCCAATCTCAGCGGTCTGATCGAGGACGATGCTCGTAACCAGCTCGAGGATATCGGATTGAAGCTGGGGGAGACCCGCCGGATCAACTCCGCCGCCCCGGAGGGCGAGGTGGTCGGACAGGAGCCCGACTCGGGCATGGAGGTGTCACCGGGCACCCAGGTGCACCTCTACGTCTCCGACCCGAGTGCTCCGTTGCCCACTCCCGATCCCGTTCTGACGCCAATTGATCCATCGCCGCCCTCGCCCGCGCCGCCCTGGGTCCCTCGCTGAAAGATATTCAAAGGTCTTGCCAGGAGACCGCATCAACAGCGAGAATGTCCCTTCACAGTTGCCTGAACCGGAGGATTGATCTTGGCTAGCGAGCCGAAACAGCCCTCGGGGGGTGCCGAGCAGGGGCCGTTGCTCGATCCACGCATCCCTTTCGAGAAAGAGACCCCGGCCGAGTTTGCCGTGGGAACGTTGAAGACCATCGCCCTGGTGCTGGCTGTTGGCATCACGCTGGTCTTCTCGCTCATCTACGGCTGGACCATCTATGAAAGCTACTTCAAGCTCCCCGAAGAGGTCGAAGTGCCTGTCATCACCGGCAAGACCGTCGAGGAGGCCAACGAAATGCTGGCCAAGCTTGGCCTGCGCTTGCAGGTTCACGAGTCGCGCTACACGGGTAAGCCCGAGAAAGAGATCATCTCCCAGAATCCGGCTGCCAAGCGCAAGGTGCGCGAGGGGAACGAAATTCTCGTGGTCGTAAGCCTCGGGCCGGAGTTGATGGAGGTCCCTGACCTGGTGGGCAAGTCGCTGCGCGAGGTGGAGATCGAGCTGGCCAACAACGCCCTGAAGCTGGGCAAGGTCACCTGGAGCAAGCCCGACCCCGAAAAACCCGAGGAGGTGCTCAAGCAAGAGCCTGCTCCCGGCAAGAAAGTGAAGAAGGGCACCCCGGTGGATGTCAAGATGCAGAAGGGCGGTGGTCCCGAAGCCATGACCCCGGTGCCCAACCTGAAAGGCAAGCCCATCTACACGGTGAGCACGGCCCTGTCCAAGGCTGACCTGCAGATGGGCGGCATCACCTGGAAGTTCCATCAGGTCGCGGCTCGGGGCGAGGTGATCGAGCAGGGGCCCCCTCCGGGCAGCAAGGTATCGGCTCGCACGCCCGTCGAATTCGAAGTCAGCGCCGGCCCGCCTGAGGGTCGTGCCTATCGCTCCCGGCAACTGGCCATCGACGTGCCAACCGGGGCCGACGCTCAGCGCGTCAGCGTGCTCTTGAACAACGGCGTGGGCACCGACACCGTCTTCGATGGGCGGCAGGCCTCGGGAGACACGATGAAGCTGCTGGTTTCCGGGTTGCCAGGCTCGGAGGTCGAGGTCTACATCAACGACAAACTGACCAAGCGCGAGAAGCTTTGAGGCCGCTGCAAGTCTCTGCTTCCATCCTGTCAGCCGACTTTGCCCGCCTGGGCGAGGAAGTTCAGGCAGTGGACGCCGCCGGGGCGGACGTGATCCATCTCGACGTGATGGACGGCGCGTTCGTGCCCAACCTGACCTTTGGAGCGGTTCTGGTCAAGGCCCTGCGGCCGGTGACCGACAAACCCTTCGACGTGCACGCCATGGTGGCTGACCCTGGTCGTTTCGTGGAGCCCTTTGCCCAGGCCGGAGCCCAGCTGCTGACGGTGCACGTCGAGGCCTGCGTCCACCTGCAGCGGGTGCTGGCCCAGATTCGAGAAGCCGGCATGCGGGCTGGCGTGGCGGTCAATCCGGCCACTCCGGTGGACTTCCTCGAGTATTTGCTGGATGACCTCGATCACGTGTTGCTCATGACCGTCAACCCGGGCTTCTCGGGCCAGCGGTTCCTGCCGGCGGTCATGGCCAAGGTGCGTCGCGTGCGCGAGCTGGTGGCCGGGCGCCCCATCGACATCGGGGTGGACGGTGGGGTTGCGCCCCAGACCGCGCCGGCCTGCCGCGAAGCCGGCGCCAATGTCCTGATCGCCGCCACTGCCATCTTCGGTCAGAGCAACTACGCCCGCGCCATTGCAGACCTGCGAGGCTGAGAGGGGCTCACCCCGCGCTCACGGAAACTACCCTTCCGTGGCCAGACGATGGATACTTTTGTTGTGGCTGTTGACCGGGTGCACCATTACCCCGGTTCATCGCTATGATCTTTCCGTCCAGCTGACCAACGATTCCAACCGTACCCTGACCGTCGAGGGTCGCTCCAATTTGCCCGAAGGAGCTCCCATCGAGGCCATCTTGTCCACTCCCGAGGATGGCCTGTCGGTGGCCCGGGCTCGGGGCGAGGTCAGGCGCGGTCGCTACTACCTGATCCTGGACGTGACCCGGGCCCCGGGCGGCCAGCCGCTCGATCTGGAAGTCATGTTTGACCCGCTGCTGGCCTCGGCGACCCTGCGCGACAAGGTGGGCCCGGCGGGGGTCGGAATGGGGGGATCGCTGGTGGAGGACCGCGACGGCCGCAACGTCCTGGTCAAGAGACTGGCGGTCCTGCTTCCCATGGAGAGTCGCGAGGCGGCCCTGCGCAACATCGACCCGAGCAATCCTGAGGCCGGCATCCAGCGCATGGAGTCTTACGTTCTGCGCAACCCCGAGGACACCCAGGCGGCCGTCCACCTGGCCCTGGTTCTCCTCCACCTGCGCGAGCCCGAGCGTCACCCGGGCTCTCGGGCCCACGCTCTCCTGTCGCGAGCGCTCGATCTGGCCCCCAGCCTGGACTATCCGCCTGATGCGCGCCGCTGGTTGACCTCGCTGGACACTGAGCAGCGTGAGTTGGAGGCGCAGCGCGCCCTGCGCGAGCGCATGGAGAGCGCCAATCCTCGACGGATGGTGCAGATGAACGGGGTGGTGATTCCCGGGGTGCAGCTCGGTGGAGTGGTCATGGGCACCCGGCCAGGCCGCCTTTTCGCCCAGTTCTGGCCCGAGCCGTTTCCCAGCTATCAGGGGACCGAGGTGGAGGTGGTGCGCATCAAAGACCTCTATGACGTGCACATCGGCATCGATCCGGTCTCGCGCCAGATCGTGAGCGCCGCCACTCACTCAGAGTTCTACCGTTTGCAGGAAGGGGCCCTGGGCGTGGGCAGCCTGTTGCAGGAGGTCCAGGAAGTGTATCCTCGGGCCAGGGGCAAGTATGGTCCGGCCAGCATACGCGAGGATGGAACCGAGATCTCGGTGGGGATGGCCGACGTAGGCGGTCTGCGCTTCGAGCTCACGCGCCACGTGGATCCTCAGTTTCGCCTGCCGGTCGTGACGGTGACCGGCCTGGAAGTCTACCTTCCCTGACCTACTCGGTGATGACAAATTCTCCGTTCTCATCGGCGCGCAGCCAGACTGTCAGGTTGCGCTCCTCGGTGACCGGGTCGAAGAGCTCGACCTTCAGGCGGCCCGGCTCGATGGCAAGCACCCGCTCCACCCAGTAAGACGATTGGTTCTCGGAAAACTTGAACGTTCCCGGCCGCTGGCTCAGTGGGCAAAGATAGCCCTGGCTCACCAGCTCGAGCCTGGAGCCCGTCCAACGGAACCAGCGAAATCTGGTCGGGCTGACGTCGCTCTTCTGGTAGGTTCCCACCAGGTCGACCCTCTTGTCCCCGTCCAGGTCGCCGGCAGCCTGCAGATCGCCTCCGTCCAGGGGGCCGCCGAAGAGGAAAAGCTCCGTGCGCGGAGCCTGCCAGAGGGTTCGGCCCTGGCTATCGAGCACCACCAGTCGGGCTTGCTCGCCGAGGCGCTTGAGGACGAAGGACTCGGGCTTGCCGTCGCCGTTCAGGTCGACCTTGAGGGTCTGCACCACATCTCCATCAGCGGCCCAGGCCGCGCCGATCAACAAAGCACTGAGAAGAAGATATCGCATGTCCTTGTGCTTCGCATCGGGCTGGAGTCAGCCCTGGTGCCAGGCGCGGGAATCGGGCCCGGAACAAGGGGCGAAGAACTTGCTCTGAGCGGCCCCAGGAGGAAGGGCCCCACTTCTGGGCGGGATCCTGAGAGGAGCCAGGCAAGAAAACCCCGGGAAATGAGTCAGGCCGGCGTCATGGCCGGCCCTGGCATCAAGTTCGCATTCTTCCCACACTGTCCCGATTAATTCGGTCTTAGCGAAGCTCTTGCGTCCCCTCGGGGACAATACACTTCCGGACTCCACGAGCCCTGATCAATCTAGGAAGAAGTGAACATCAACCATCTGGAGTATAGCAAACATGCGGGCCAGAGTCAATCGAACAGTAATCCTGGTTCGCGCCCAATCATCCATAATTTATTTCTGGATTGTCAATCGGACTGGGAGGCCAGCAGTTATGCTGCGGCGATTGGCGACAATCAGCCCGCTGCCACTGGCTGGTCCTCGAACAGATCCACCAGTTGGAAGGCGTCCACGTCCACCAGCCCCATGTCGGTCAGCTTCAGCGATGGGATCACTGGCAGGGCCAGGAAGGCCAGGGACATGAAGGGGTGCGCGGCCGTTCCTCCCAGGCTCCTGGCGGCCGCATACATGGCTTCCAGCTGCGTCTTCACCTCGACCAGGGGACGGTCGGACATCAGCCCCGCGATCGGCAACGGCAGACTGGCCAGAACCTCACCGTCGCCGACGGCCGCCAGGCCTCCTCCGATGCGCTGCACTTCTTCCGCGGCCAGTTTCATGTCGGCGTCGTTGGCGCCCACAACCACCAGATTGTGGGAGTCGTGCGCCACGGTGGAGGCCAGTGCTCCCCGCTTGAGCCCGAAGCCACGAGCCAGTCCCAGTCCGATCTGTCCGCTCGCTTTGTGGCGCTCGATCACGGCCAGCTTGAGGATGTCGCGCTTGGGATCGGCCACCACCTGGCCGTTCTCCTGACGCACCTCTTCCACCGCCTGGCGTGTGACAATCTGGCGGGGCACCAGCTCGATCACCCGGGCCCGCGTGCCCCGAGCCGGTATCTTCAATGAGTCATCGCTGAGCGGGGCCATCCGCATGGTGCCCACGACCTGGCTGTCGTCCACGTGAGCGGCCTCGAACAGAGCCTCGCCTTCGCGGGCCACCAGCTTGCCCGCCTTGTAGACGCGCGATGGCTTCATGGAGAAGAGATCCTCCAGCACGACAAGATCGGCCAGATAGCCCGGCGCCACCGCCCCCCGGCGCTTCAAGCCGAAGTAGTTGGCCACGTTGATGGTGGCCAGTCGAATGGAGGTGATGGGGTCGAACCCCCGCCCGGCCGCTCGGCGGATCAGGTAGTTGATGTGTCCCTGCTCGACGAGATCGATGGGCTCGCGGTCGTCGGTGCAGAGCATCAGCCGGCTGAGGCGGTCGGGAGTGATGAGGGCGCTAAGGGCATCGAGGTTGCGGGCCACGCTGCCCTCGCGAATCATGATCGACAGTCCGGCTCGCAGCTTCTCGAGAGCCTCCTCATAAGTGGTGCACTCGTGGTCGGAGCCGATGCCGGCGACGGCGTAGGCTGACAGGAGCTTGCCGCTCAGACCGGGGCAGTGGCCGTCGATGGGCCGCTCGCCAGCCGCCAGAATCTTCTTGAGCACTTCGGGGTCAGCCAGAAAGACCCCGGGAAAATTCATCACCTCGGCCAGTCCGCAGACGCCCGGCCGCTCGAAGCGGGTGGCCAGATCCTCGGCCGACAGGCTGGCTCCCGAGTGCTCGAGGTTGGTGGCGGGAACGCAGGAGCTGAGGTTGACATAGATGTCCAGGGGGATTTTGCCGTTGAAGCCGAGGATGTAGTCGATTCCAGCCAGCCCACAAACATTGGCGATCTCGTGAGGGTCGGCGAATACGCCGGTGGTGCCCAGCGGCACCACGGCTCTGGCAAACTCGGCCGGGCTCACCATGCTCGACTCGAGGTGCATGTGCGCGTCCAGGAAGCCAGGGGCCACGTAGCTGCCTTGCAGGTCCTCGGTCTGGAGGGCGGGGTACTCCCCCAGGCCGACCACAAAGCCTTGATGAACGGCCACCGAGCTGTTCTGGACCTCTCCGGTGAAGACATTCACCACCCTGGCGTTGGTCAGCAAAAGGTCGATCGTGACATCGCCCCGGGCGGCGGTGATCAGAGTGGTGAGCTGGTCGAGCGGAAGGCTTCTGTTCATGAGGTTCCTCTTCTTCTAAGGCGCCGCGCGTTGAACATTTCAGGAATTGGCGCGGCCGCGTTCCAATTCTGAACAGGTCAACGTGTAGCGCGCTTGCCAGGTGGGCGACTGCCTGTTCCCCGCGGCCGGTCACAGACCCTGCACAAGAGACTCCAGCGGGGCCGTGGGCTCGCCCAGGGCTCGGGCTTCCTCAATCGCCCGTTCCAAGACCTCGCGCGCTCGTGCTTTCTGGCCCAGGTTCTTGAGAGCCAGCCCCAGGTTGTGGGCGGCCGCCAGGTCGCAAGGATATTGAGCCACCTCGCGCTCGAGCAGCTCGATAGCGCGAGGATCCCCCTTCTTCAGCCACAGGACGGCCAGGGCATTGACGGCGTCCGGATAATCAGGGCAGTGCCGCAGGGCTTGAACGAGGAGCTTCTCCTGACGGGCGGGATCAGGTTGGCTGAAGTGGGCCAGGAAAAGCGGCGTAGCCAGCTCCAGGCCGATTGCGGCCGGCTTGATGCGATAGACCAGCACAAGGGGAGAGCGATGCACGCTCTCAACCAGGCTGCTGTGATCGGCCCAACGCTCCACATGGGGAGGGATGTCGTCGTGCTTTCGTCCGAAGATGGTGGCCACGCCGTCGTCAGGCTCGAGCACCATCAGGTCGGCCCGGGGAGCCACGGCGGCAAAAAGGTAGCTGCTCCAGGAGCGGGTCGAGCCGGCCTGGGCCACCTTGCGGCCGGTGTAGTATTCCAGGCAGCAGGTCATCATGGCTGAGATCAGGGTGTTTTGCGGCGTGTTGTCGCGAATCCAGCGATAGGCCTGACGGCGAACCTGCCATTGCTGATCGGCCAGTTGTCCCAACCGCACCAGCTCGAGGTCGCGCGGCAGGGCCAGAGTGAGCAGACAGACCAGGACCACGCTGGCAGCTCGCCGGGGCACGTTTTGAAGGGCGAAGAAGAGCACCAGCGGCCAGCCGGGCAACCAGTAACGGCCATAGACGAAGGGCCACAGGTTGTGAAAGGCGAGATAGCCGAGAAATCCCAGAGTGACCGGCTCGCTACGGGTGCGCCAGAGGGTACGGATGGCGCCCAGGAGCACCACGATGGCCAGCCAGGCGCCCGGTTGTCCCAGGCCCAGGAACTCGCTCCCGAGAAAGCTCGGGAGCTGAGCCCAGAAGGTGAAGAACTGGTCCACCACGGTGGCCGTCTTGTAGAAGCTCCCTGCCTGATTGGTGTAATTTCCCGAACCGGTCGAGAGCAGGATCGAAAAGAAGGTATAAGGGGCCGCCGCCAGGCTCCCCAGCAGAAAGAGTCCGATGGCCTTCCAGCGCCGCTGCAGGGCCAGGGCCAGAGTGAAGGCCGGAACCAGCATGACCCCCGGAAGGCGGACCAGGTAGAGAAAGCTGACGAACAGACCGATCCAGTGCCAGCGGCAGTCGCGTTTGAGGTCGAACTCGTGACGGCCCCACACCAGGCCGGCCAGGAACAGGCAACTGAAGGGGATGTCTGACATCACGCTGGTGCCAAAGGTCAGCCCGGCGGGAGTGAGGGCGTAGGTCATACCTAAAAGCATGCTTGCGAGCCGACCCAGGCGCGGAAAAGCCAGCACCACCACCAGCGTGGCCCCGATCAGGGTCAGCAACAGGCAGAAAGCTTGCAGAGCAACGGGGGAGCCCCCGCCCAGCAGGTAAGCTGGAATGAGCATGATGGAGAAGCCCGGAAAGTATTGAGCCGAGCCACCATCTTGCTCGCGGGTGGCCAGCAAACGACCGCTCTCGAGCAGACGCTCGGTGCCGATCAGGTAGCAGGCGTCGTCATTGAAGCCACCAAACTGGTGATAGGGCATGGCGGCTACCAGCGCCAGGGTCATGGCCCCCAGCATGACCGCCCAGATGGCCCAAAAACGACGTGTCATCGCGGGCCCTCGGCTTCGACGACAAAGAGGAGCGAGCCTGCGAGAGGGGGAAACGGGCCCTCATGCTGTTTACCACCCCGGCCCAAGAGGCTTGTTTTGCCAAGATCACTCCCTGGATCAACGACCTGTTCGGCGAAGCGGCCGTCGCTCGTGCCGGCGAGCCGGTCTTCGATGTCAAAGTGGGGTCGGCTCTGACCGAAGTGGGCGTGTTTCCCTGGAAGGAAGACGAATCGGTGGTCTGCGCCCGGGCCCGGGTCATCCACGGGGTGACTTTGAGCCCCGAGTTGCTGCAGTACCTGCTCCGCCAGAACTCGGTGATTCGCTTCGGGGCTTTCGGCATCGAGTCAGACAACGAGATTTTCTTCCTCCACTCCATCGTGGGCTCGACTTGCGACAAGCCGGAGTTGGAGGCCACCGTCCGCTCGGTTTCCAGTCTGGCCGATCGCTACGACGACGAGATTCGCAATCGCTGGGGAGGGCGGCGGGCGGCCGACTGAAACCAGGAGGCGCGGCCGGAAAGGCCGTGCCGATCAACTTCTAAAGTGCAAGGCCTTTGGTCTTGCACTTTACAACGCGCTGGAACGCAGTTCCGGCGCGTTCGTCAGATTGTGCTAATGGGCCAGACCAAAGTGCGAGCACATTAGCCCGCCGTCGAGAGGCGCCGGGCAAGGGCTGAGCCGTTGGTCCGGGGCGCTGCCTGGCCGTTACTCGCGGGAGCGCACTCGCGCTCCAATAGCTTGAGCATGCGGTGGGCCGCTCGCTCCCAATCGAACTGGGCCGCTTGAGGGGGGCCCAGCTCGCGGAGCGTCTCAGCCTGGCCCAGGCCTTCCAGAATTCCCTGGGCCATCTCGACCGGTTCCTCGGCATTGAACCAGCGCACCGCGGTCCCGCCAACCTCGCTCAAGGCACTGGTGCGGGCGGCGCAGCAGGGGGCGGCGCAGGCCATGGCCTCGAGCAGCGGGAGGCCGAAGCTCTCGTGCAGCGAGGGCATCACGAACAGATCGCAGTATTGATAGAGCCGAACCAGCCGCTCGGGCTCAACTTCCTCCAAGAAGACGACCCGATTGCCCAGTGCCCGAACTCGCTCGCTCACCGGACAGGCCCGTCCGATCAGGCGCTGGGTCAGGCTCAAACGGGGACGGCGGCAAACCAGCACCAGGCGATGGGGAATCTGGCCCGAAAGCCAGGTGACAGCGTCTAGCAGGCCGCAAAGATTTTTGCGAGGCTCGGTCGAGCCCACGAACAAAAGGTAGGGAATGCCTCCCGTGCATTCTTCCAGAAACTCGCTGCGCAGCCGCGGATCGTGGCCGGGAGGGGTGAAGATAGGATCGACTCCCGGGGCCAGCACCTCGGCTTTGCCCAGGGGAAGCTCCAGAGCGCTCACCAGCTCACGTCGGGAAAACTCCGAGGGAAGCACGACCCGATCAGCCACCTGTGCAGCCAAGCGCATTCGCTCACGCTCGGCGTCAGGTTTGGCGGAAGCCAGCGGACCAAAGCAGGCCGTATCGTGGATCCAGACCACCCGTGGACATTCAGGATCCCAGTCGACCCGAGCAAAGGGGAAGAGCGCTACGTCGAAGCGCGAGCCAGCGCCGGCCCAGGTGCACTCGAAATCCCAGCCCAGCTCGTCTTGCAGGGGAGCGAGCTGGTGGCGCTCGCGAGCCACCAGAACAACGCGATGCGAGAGCACCCCGCTCTTTCGCTTCCAAACCTCGAGCAGATTGCGCGTAAACCGTCCCGCCCCTCGACGGACCCGCGGTAGCTGCGTTGCGTCCACCGCAATGGTCAAAGACCGCGACATAAGCTCGGAATGTTCTGCTCGGACCAGCGAATTCCTGTTTGGGCAGGACCGGCCTGCCCGGCCGGGAAGCAATTTTTGTGCGCCGTTCCAGCCTTTGGGCCCTTTGCCTGCTGGCCTGCTTGATGCTGGCAGCCCTGGCCGCGCCCCCAATCAGCGTCCGGCCGACCCGTCTCCTGGTGCCCCTGGGAGAGGTGCGAAGCGCTGCCTGGCAGGGCCCGAGTCGGCCCGAGGTGGTCGTCTCCGATCCCGAGGTGGCGGAGGCCCGTCTGGAGGGAAACCGGGTGGTGGTGCGCGGCCTTTCGGAAGGCGATGCCCTGGTCAGCCTCAGCTTTGGCTCTCGTGAAGTCGGGTTGCCAATCCAGGTACGGACTCCAGCCGCCCGCCTGCCCGCTCGCCTGGCTGTCAGCCTGACCGGAGAGAGCGTTTCCCACACCGTCCTCTCTCAGGCTTTGCGAGTGGCCATGGATGCCCAGAGCGGGCTAGACCCGCGGGCTCAGCTGAGCCTGCAACCCCGTCGCGCCAATGGCGCTCTGCTGGTGGACGTCAGCGCCAGCGGTCCGGGGCTGCTGCCGGTCAGCCGCACTATCGCGGTGGATGTCTCGCTGCAGCAGCTGCCCTTGACCCCTGCTCGCACGCTGGTGGTCAGCAACCGCCCCGAGCTGGTGCTTGCCCCCGGATTGCTGCTCGATCGCCCCCTGCCACCCGGACCAAGCCGCTTGCTTTACCACCACAGAGGTAGTCCCGATGCTCCTCATCAAGAGCTTGAGGTCTTGCTCAAGAACGTGAATGCGACACCGGCCAGAGTCCGAGTGGCGGTTGCCAGCGTGGGTCCAAGCAACGATGAGATTTTCGCCGGCCACAAGGCCGCCCAGCTGCTGCTCGACCAGCAAGAGAAGGCAGAGAGCTTCTTTTTGCGGGTGGGACCGGGGCAGGAAGTGGTGCTCGACCGCAAGCTGCTCAAGTCGGGTCAGACAGTCAGCGGCATGGGCTGGCTCGAGCCTCTGGACGGATCCCAGCTGCGCTTGTTTGTCCGGGCCAGCGAGCACGGTCGGGGCAACATTCCCAGCGAGGAGGCGCCGGACACGGGCGGCCGGACCGGCCGCGGGCTTTTCCCCGCCGCGATGGACGTGTCCCACGCCCACAACCTGGGCGGTCCCTTCACCTACATGCCATTGGGAGAGGCTCCCTTCGAGGTGGAGCCGGTCACGGGCGAGACCAATTACGGCCACTTCGGAATGGTCTATCGGGTGCGAGTGCTCCTGATCAACCCTGACGTGGTTCCCCGCAAAGCCTGGATCGACTTCGTGCCTCGAGCCGGGCCGGCCCGGGGCAGTCTCTACGTGGACGGCCAGAGAGTGGAAACCGACATGGGCAACTCGGCCAGCGAGATCAAGGTGGGGGAGTGGGAGCTCGAGCCGGGCGAGCAGCGCGAGGTCCGCATCGAGACCTTTCCCCAGTCGGGCTCCAACTACCCGGTCTTTCTGGTCGTCAAGTCCAACTATGCCAATGGCGCCATCCCAGCCCCGCCCAGGCCCGAGGTAGTGCCAGGCGAGTCAGAGTTCATGTTCTGAGCTTCGTGTGCCAGCTACCGTGCGTTTCGAAACGTTGCCGAAGTGAAGTGGGCGATGGGACGAGGTTCAACGAATTCACAGCAGGTCAGTGGGCGGGATTGATTGCGACCTGAACGTCAGGTTCCTGCTGGCTTACGTCGCGGATGGAGACGGCCACTTGCCGCCCCCTTCCTGAATGAGCCGGCAGGGGGCTCAGTCCGATTCCCACTAAAAACAGGGTTCCGTTCTTGCGCATTCCTCTGAGCCCTCGCCCTGAAACCATCTCGCGGGCTTTCGGATCTCGGAAAAAGCTCTGAACCAGGCCCGGGTGCGCGGCTTGAGCGTTCTGGGGAACCAGGCGCTGCACCGGCAGGCCGACCAGCTCCCCGGGTTCGTATCCAAAGAGTTTTTCGCTCTGGAGGTTGGCCAGTCGGATCACGCCCTGTTGGTCCACCACCATCAAGCCGTCCGGCGCGCACTCGAGCACGCTGCGGTAGAACTCCTCGGTTGCCTTGAGCTCGAGCTCGGCTCGCTTGATCCGAGTGATGTCCTGGGTCACCCCGAACATGTCGGTGGGCTTGCCATGCGAGTCCTTGACCACGTGGCCCAGGGCGTGCGCCCAGCAGACTCCTCGAGCAGTGCCCCATGCTCGGCGGTCAGAGTGGACAGGGAAGCGATCTCGAGCGCCGCAACAACCCTCTCCTGGGTCTGGATTGGAATGACTGCCAGGCTTTGCGGCCGGGCCTGGCCCAGGCCCGAGATGATGCTGACATAGTCGGCGGGAAGGTCCTTGAGCACCAGGCTCTTTCGGTCGAGCACAGCTTGCCCGGCAACGCCGCTGCCCGGGGCGAAACTCGCTCCGCCGGGCTGGCCCGGTGGGGTCCCATACCCGCTTGTGAGGTGGTAGCGCCCATCGGCCTCGTCGAGCAGATGAAAGGCGCCATATCCCCCTCCCACCAGTGGGACCAGTCGGGAGAGCGCTCGCCGGCCAAACTCCTCGGGTTGCTCAGCTCCGTGCAGGTCTTCGGTTAGCTCGGCGACACTGGCGGAGATCCAGCGCCGATGCTCCGCCTCCCCTCGAGCCCGCCTGAGCTGCTCCATCGCTCGGGCCAGCTCCCCGATCTCCGAACGGTCCTCCTGGTAGCCGATGCGAGTGTCGCTATGACCCGAAACCAGGGCCTGGATGGACTTGCTCAGAGCCACCACCGGGCCTACGACCCTCTTTTGATAAAAAAAGACCAGGCCAGCCAGCACCGTCAACAAGGTCAGCACCTGAGTGCCCAGAGCCAGTCGGCCAAACAGAGTGGAGCTTTCGGACAGCTCGGAGACCTGCTTTTTCGAGCTCTTGTCAAGTGCCTGCCTGAATTGCGCCAGCGGTTCCGTCACCGAGGCCCTGGCACTCTCATACTCGGGGCTGTGGACGATGGCGATGGCTCGGGCCAGGTCCTTCCATGCGACCGCATCCAGGGCATCTTGCTCAAGTTGCGCCAGAGAGTCAGCGTTCTGCTCGGCCTGGGTGATGAGCAATCGCTCTTCAGGGGTCACTCCGAGCTGCCTCAAGCTCTGGATGAATTCGCTCCGGGCCTGGTCGGTCTTCGACCGCTCGAGAGCGCTGTGGTACCTCGCCTCTCCAGTTGCCGCGAGCGCGCGCAGAGAATCGCTCCTGCGAAAGTCGCTGAGAGCGAGCTGGTCGGTGAGCTCAAGAGCCGTTCGCTGATTCTGCAGGGCCTGCACTTCGCTGGCTCGATACTCTCGGGCATAGTGCGCGCAGGCGATGGACAGCAGGCATAGAGCCAGGACGAATGCGATCAGGATCGAGCTCGTGCGCTGGATTGCTGCGTCCGAGAGCATCTCAATGAATCGCTTTGTCGGTCGGGGGTTGAACGGCCAGAATCTCCTTGGTGAGCTGATGCTGGTAACGTCCCAGAAGCTCGTTGACCCGATCGTAGTCCTTGCCGGCCACGACCAGTCCGGCGTGATGGTCCTCAGCGTGGCGCCAGACGACCTCGGGCGCGCTGAACCGGGACAGATCAGGTTTCTCAGCTCGTGACAGGCAGATCAAGAGCCCCGCGTGAAGATTCTTGGGCTTGGGGAGATCATAAGGCTTCTTGAGGCAGTAGGCGTGTTCCAGGCGGGCCCACTCGCGCCAGAGGTTGAACCCCGAGGCCTCTTCCACCAGTCGGTCGATGTTGGCGCCGCCAACCCTGGCAGCCAGCTCGAGGAAGTACAGTTGGCCATCGTGGCCCTTGATGAACTCGGCGTGGGTGACTCCTCGCACCAGTCGCATGGCCTTGATCAGCTTCTCGTTGAGCGAGAGCAACTCGCGATTGAGTGAGCTTCGGGGGTTCACGGTGTGGCTGAGGAACACCCCCCCTTCGTTCCAGATGTTGAAGGGCGGGGTCCCGTAGCGCGAGGCGACCTGGAAGAGCACTTTCTTGTCGTAAACGATCGAGTCGACGTGGAACACATCGCCTGCCACGCAGCGCTCGAGCAGGTGGTAGGACTGCTCGTCGCCCAACTCGTGCACCCGCCGCCACAGCTCTTCTGAGCTGTGAATCTTCTTGATGCCGACCGCTCCGGCCTGGCTGCGCGGTTTCAGCATCCAGGGCCCGGGCACTTTGCGGCTGAACTCGTCGATCTGCTTGTGATTGAGCACGTGCACGAACTCGGGAACCGGAATGCCTTCGTCCCGAGCCTGCACCCGCATGGCCAGCTTGTCACGGAAGAATCGGGCGGTCGTATCGCCCATTCCGGGCGAGCGCAGGTGCTCGCGCAGCGAGGCCGCCACCTCGACGTCAAAGTCGTCCAGGGGCACGATGCGATCGATCTCGCGCGTGCGGGCCAGGTAGCTCACAGCCCTGGTGACATCGGGCTGGCGATAGATGTCGTGCATGAAGAAACGCTCGTCGATGGCCTGCCAGGGCCAGGGTTTCTCCTTGAGGTGCTCGTTGGTCAACAGCAAGGTATTGCAGCCGAGCGCCCGGCACTCCTCGATGAAGGCGGTGCCTTTGAAAAAGCTCGCCATGCAGAGAAAGGTTACCTTGCGATCGGCCACGAGAAACCTCCGACAATGAAAGTGAACAGCCTGCATTCCCTCTTGGACCCGATCTTGCCTTCCCAGGATCCGCCTGCAGAGGGCGGGAACAGACCCGGATGAAGCTGCAACGAGTGCTCGTTATCGTGATGGACGGCTGTGGGGCCGGCACGGCGCCCGACGCCGAGCTTTTTGGCGACGTGGGGGAGAATGCTGGAGATACCCTGGTTCACCTGGCCCGGAAGGTGGGAGGGTTGCGCATTCCGACCTTGCGCTCGCTGGGGTTGGGGAACTTGCTGGCTCTGCCCGGGGCCCTGCCGGTCGAGCACCCTCGCGGCTCCTACGGCCGTTTGACCGAGCGCTCGCTGGGCGGAAAAGATACCGTCACCGGCCACTGGGAGATGATGGGAATCGTGACTGCGAGCCCCTTTCCCACCTACCCGCAGGGCTTTCCGCCCGAGGTGATCGAGCCCTTTTGCGCGGCCATCGGTTCTCCCGTGCTGGGTAACTGCGCTGCCTCGGGCACCGAGATCCTCAAACGTCTTGGCCCCGAGCACCAGGCCACCGGCCATCCCATCGTCTACACCAGCGCCGACAGCGTCTTCCAGATCGCCTGCCATGAGGCAGTGGTCCCCATTGAGCGCCTTTACGAGCTCTGCCGGATCGCTCGCAGTCTTCTGAAGGGGCAGCACTCGGTGCAGCGCGTCATCGCGCGCCCCTTCGAAGGGACGGCCGAGGGGGGCTACCGGCGCACCGAGCGCCGCAAGGATTTCCCCCTCTCACCACCCGAGAATGTCATCGACCGCCTGGCCGCCGCCGGGGTCAAGGTGGGTGGCATCGGCGTGGTCCCCGAGCTGTTTGATGGCCGCGGATTCGCCTTTGCTCGCCGCACCCAGTCCAACCAGGAGCACTATCAGGCCACTCTCGAGGCGTTGACCGGCCGCAGCGATCTGGGCTTTTTGTTCGTGAACTTCGAAGACTTCGACATGCTCTACGGACACCGCAATGACTGCCCTGGCTTTGCCGCCGCCCTGGAGACCTTCGATGGCTACCTGGCCGAGATTCTCAGCCGATTGGGTCCGCAAGACTTGCTGATCCTGACCGCCGATCACGGCAACGATCCCACCACTCCTTCCACCGACCACAGCCGTGAGTACGCTCCCCTGCTGCTCTTTTGTCCCTCGCTGGCAGGCGGACGCGATTACGGAATTCGCCAGACCTTTGCCGACATCGGGGCCACTCTGGCCGAGGTGTTCGGGGTAGAGCCACCTCCGGCAGGCAAGAGCTTGCTGGATCAGGGGTAAGCGCGCAGCCTGCGATAGGGCTCGAGCACCTCGTTGGCGCTGTTCTCCAGCTTGACCTGGGCCTGACGCTCGGTCTGGTGGTGGCAGGCTGCCCGAAAATCGCACCAACGGCAGTGATTCGGGTCGGGGGTATGCACGAAGGCTCCTCCTTCCACGATGGCCAGCAACTCGCCGATCAGGTCAAACAGTTGCTTCTGATCGGGCCGCTCGATGTGGAAGCGCTCCTCGGCGGCTCGAATCGAGGGGAAGAAGTAGGCGCCCGAGCTGACCCGGCCGCCCAGAAGCTCCTCAGCCACCAGGGCGTAGAGAGCGTGCTGAAGCTGACGGCCATAGGCGAAGACGGCCCGGGCCGGGTGCGGGGGGCGGGCCCCGGTCTTGTAGTCGATCACCTGGTAGGTTCCGTCCGCCAGCCGGTCGATCCGATCGATCCGACCACGCAAGTTGAGCACGCCCGAGGCACCGAGCTCGAGGCTGACCGGCTCGGCTCGATCCAGGGGCTCGCCTTCGTTGTCGGTCATGCCGAAGGTGACCTCCAGGGCCACCGGAGTGTGCCCCGTCAGTCGCTCCTCGTGGTCGAGGAATTTCCCGAGATCGATGCGCAGGCCTTCGGCTTCCTCCTCATAGAGCGCTTCAGACACAGGCGGTATGCGTTTTCGCAGCTCCTGGAGCTTTTTCTCGAGCAAATCAAGCAGCTCTCGCTCGTGCTCGTGCCGGCTGGGGCGCTGACCGGCCGAGCGCAGGCGCCGCAAGAAGAGCGCCAGCAGGTCGTGCATGAGGCTGCCCCGCAAGAGCGCGTCCAGCCACTGGTCGGGGTTGGGTGAGACCATCTCGCGGCGAGTCAGGCCCAGAGCTCGCTCGAGGAACCAGCGGAAGGGGCAGGCAGCCAGGGTCTCGAGCGCGGTGGCCGAGACAGGCCGGCCGGAGCGACGTGGGTCGAGCTCGCTGGCCTGGCTTACCAGGCCGTCATACTCGGTGAAGAGCGCGCTCTCTCGCGCCTGGACCGCCCGCTGGCCTCGGGCCAGCCAGGGATAGGCCTGCAGAACCCAGCGGGCCGCCGCCGGGCCGGTGGGGACCAGCCGGGAGAGCCACCACGAGCTGACCGAGGGTGCCGAGCCGGCCCTGCTGGCTACCACCGTGACCGGATCGCACTCCTGGGAATCGGCCTCGGGACCGCGCTCCAGGCGCAGAGCCTGCTTGAAGAGCCAGGAAGAAACCGTCTCGCGATTCTCGCGCAGATCGCGCAGCGAGTAGCTGAAGACGGCCTGCTCGGCTTCACTGGTGGCCAGCCCCAGCAAGACCTCGGAGACCTGCTCGTGAATGCGTTCCAGCGAGGTGGGCAGGCCCAGAGCGGAGCGCTCGCAGTCGAGCAGCACCGGATCTTCGATGGGAGGGCTGAAAACCCGCCCTTCCTCCAGTCCGAGCAGAGAAAGGTAACGTCGCCCTGAGCGGCCGGCGCCCTGCAGTCCGGTCACATAAAGGCAGCCGGGTCGAGGTCGGGAGGCGCCCAGGCGCAGTCGTTCGAGCCGTTCGCGCACCAGCCGCAAGATCTGGGTCCGAGGGCGCCAGAAGGGAGCCAGACTGAGCAGCTCTCGCAGAGCCCGGGTGATGGCCGGATCGGCCTGAGGCCGTTGCAGGGCGAGCAAAGCCTCGATCAGAGCCCCCAGCTCGAGCTGGTTGCCCTGTTCGGTGGGAAGACGGTCGAGCAGCCTCTGGATCCAGCCCTGCAGGGTCTCCACGCGCTCGGCCTGGGCCAGCCGCAGCTCCGCGTTGTCGTGCTCCTCTTCGGCCTGAGCTCGCAGTCTCAGGCTGGCGGCCCCCAGGCCACGTCGATACGTCTGGCGGCCCCAGGTCAGGTGCGAATGCGTGAGAATGGAAGCCGCCGCCCCGTTGACCAGACCATCCGGCGGTAACAGGTCGCCTGCCAGGATCAGCGAGCGCAGCTGGCTGGCCGAAAAATCGCTCTCGATCCAGGAGAGCAGGCCCAGAACGGCCCGCCCGTCCCGGGTGCGGGCTGCCGGCAGGCCGTCTGACAGGCTGACCGGCAGGCCCAGACGGCAGGCTTTCTCCCAGAGCTCGAGGCGTAGCTCGCTCTGTGGTGCAACCAACTCCACCTGGTCGAGCGGAATTCCCTGCTCGAGCACCCGCCGGAAGACTTCCTCCAACTCGGCGTCCCGCCCGCCGGCGGCCAGGGTTTGAACCCGGGGGACCTGGACGGGCCGCGTGAGCCAGCGCAGATCAGAGCCTCCGGCGACCTCCTGGTCGGCCGGCCAGCCGGAAGGCAGGTCCCATCCCGGCAGCTCCGGTCGACAACCGGGCAGGCGACGACCGGGCAGGCTTGAGAGCAACTCCCGCGCCAGGCGGGGCAGCCTGAGACCCGGGAGGACGAGCAGGGGGTCGGTCTCGGCCATGGGGGCCTCGCCAACCCGCTGGATGGCCACCCGATACAGATCGGCCTGGTCAGCCAGGCGGTTCTGGCCCAGGTAGTCCTCGTAAGCGAGCAGCAGGGAGCGGAGCTCGTCGGCCTTTCGAGCCGGCTCGAGCTGCTCGAAGGGAAAGCTGTCGGCCCGGTAGCCTTCCAGCCGCAGCTCGAGAAGCGAGGCCCACAGGCAGTCTGCCATGCGCGGTTGCTCGGCCAGAGGACGAAAATATCCCTCATCGGAATCGGGTAAATCTAGCAGCAGTCGGAGCAGCAGGGAGGCGGAGAGACCGTCCGGCACCGGATCAAGGCCTGCTTCCAACAGGTGGGGAGCGGCCAGATCGCGAGCCAACTCGTGCATGGTCGCAAAGCGGAGGTTGGCCCATGCGACACCGTTCAGGGCAAGCCGCTCGGCCAGGGTCCAGCCGACCGCCGGGGATGGCACGATCACCCACTTGGGCGCGCTCGGCTCGTGTGAGCAAAGCTCGGCCAGCTGGGCCAGGAACGGGTCGTTCATGACCCGCGCCGGCAGGGTTCCCAGGGCCAGGTCGGGACGTTCATCAAGCAGCTCCACAGGACGAGTCTACCCGGGTCGAGCGACAGGTAATGTCATCTTCGGCGCAGGCTTCCATCAGGTCCTGGGGAAGTGGATCGGGTGCTGGGCTGGCCGCAACCCCCCTTGTGGTGTCGGAGGATTCCTCCCCGCTTCGTGCCAGGATGGTCTTGGGCCGCGCTCTTCATCCTGACGGTCTCGGCGGCCCTGGCCGGGGGCGAGACCGAGTCGCTGGCTCAGTTCGTCCAGCGCACGGCCGGACGGCAGGCCTACGGGGTCTACATGTTGGGCCAGAAGGTGGGATGGAGCCTGGTCGAGTCGCGCCCGGGCAACCTCCTCGGCCAGCCGGTGGCCGTTTGCTCAGAGGAAGACTGGACCGAAATGGTCATGATGGGTGAGCGCACGGTCAGCCGCGGCAAGAGTGTCACCTATTACACCCTGACCGGGGAGGGAGCCGTCCTGGCCTGCCAGGAATGGTCGCTCGAGGACGGTCAGGAAAGCACCATTCGGGTGCAGCGCTGCGCCGACGGATATCGGGTCGAGCGGCGCAGCCCGGCGGGCGAGACGGTCCGCATCATCGGGACCGTGCGCGACAACCTGGCCGAAAGCCAGAAGTTGGAGCAGTGGCTGGCTCGAGCTCGGCCCGGAGAGCACTTCTCCGACTGGTCGTGCGACTTTAGTGCCCAGGAGTGTGACAACGAGACCCGCCTGACGTTTCGCGAGAGCCAGCCCCCGTTTTTCCTGCTGCAGCTGACCCAGCAGGGTGCCCGGGGAGAAATGCTGGCCCGCTCCGATGGCTCGGCCGAGCGCATCAGCATCGGCTCGGGAGTGGAGTTGCGGGCAGAGGTGGAAGCTCAGGCCCGCAAGCTCGAGCCCCCTCGAGAGATGCTGGACTTGATGATGGTGCAGGGGGGCCGCGAGTTGGGCGAGGCCCGCACGGTGCGGGGCCTGACCATGGAGGTGGAGGGCCTGGACGACTTCCCTCTGCCCGAGTCACATCGTCAGCGCCTGCGGCGCGAGGACCAGCGCCTGTTGCTGGTGACCGGCGAAGACCTGCCCACCGACATGGGCCGGCCGCTTCCAGCCGAGGAGCGAGCGCGCTACCTGGCCTCCACGCCGGAGACTCAGGTCGACTCGAAGATGCGAGAGCTGGCCCGGCGACACGGCCGCGGCTCGGATCCCCGTGAGCGGGCTGAGCGGCTCAAGTCGTGGGTGTTCCACCGATTGGAGAAGACGGGGGCCAGCAACGCCTTCACGGCAAAAGACGTGCTGCACAACCGGGCCGGCGACTGCACCGAGCACTCTCTGCTCCTGGTTGCTCTGCTCCGGGCGGCAGGCATTCCTGCCCGCGAGGTGGGAGGTCTGGCTTACGCCCGGGACGGAGGGTTCGCCTGGCACGCCTGGGCCGAGTTCCACGACTCTCACCACTGGGTCAGCGCGGATCCGACCTGGGACGAGCTTCCCGTGGATGGCACTCACATCAAGCTCAGCAATGACCCGCGCGATCTGGCCTGGATCAACCTGGTGGGCAGGCTCAAGCTGAAAGTCGTCGAGGTCGACTACTTTTGATCGCGCAGCTTGAGTGCCCGGGCAAGATCCTGCTGGGCTGAGGCATACTCAGGGTCGAGCTCGAGGGCTTTCTGGTAAGAGCTGATGGCCTCCTCGAGGTCCCCGGGGTCCTTGGACAGCTCGGCGAACTTCCGCTCCAGGGCCGCGCCCAGGAAGCGGTACGCCTGCTTGTCCCGCCCGTCGAACTTGATGGCCTGGCGGTAACAGGTGATGGCCCGTTCGAGCTGGCCGAGCTGCAGATAGGCATCGCCCTTATAGACCCAGGCCTTGGAGAAGCGAACGTCGGCCTTGATGGCCAGGTCATATTCTTTGATGGCCTCGGCATACTTGCCTCGAGCGAACAGCTCCTCGGCCCTCTGAAAGTGCTGGCTGGCCGCGGCAGTAGCGGCCGTGATCCTGCCCGCGTTGGGGTCTTGCAGGTAACGGATGGCGTCCTTGGCGGTGGGGTTGTCCGGGTTGAGGTCCAGGACCTTCTTGTAGGCCTTGATGGCATCCGCCTTGCGGGTCACCAGAAAGTAAGCCTGGCCCAGCCCCAGGTAGGCTCCTTCCGAGGTGGGAGTTAGCTCGGCAGCCTTCATGAACATGGCGATGGCCCGGTTGGGATCGCTCTCCATATAGAGGTGGCCCTGCAAGATGAAGGCGTCGGAAAGGTCGGGATGAGTCTCGATCAGCCAGTCAACCACCGGGCCCGCTTTGGCCGGGACGCCCTGCTGAATGTAGTAGGTGGCCAGCGTCAGTTGGCCCAGGGCTCGATACTCCTTCTTCTCGGTCATGAACCAGTCGGCGTGGTCGATGGCTCGAAGCAGATCACCGGCTTCCTTGTCGCGACCCCTGGCTGCAAGCTGCATGGCCTGCCGGATTGCCGGTACAACCTCCTCGCGATGGAGGGCCGCCGTGTTGCGGCTGAGGATGACATCCCACTGCTCGCTTTTGGCATTCAGCATCTGGACTAAAATCCCGTCCAGAGCGCTCTGGGCCACGACAAGCGCGGTCAGAGAGAAGAAGAGCAGCAGGCGCAGCTTCACTTTTTGGCGATCCGAGACATCACGACCTGGACCCCGACCGTCTCCTCGCTCAGTTGCAGGTACTCCACCGAGTCGATGCCAAAACCTTCATCGCCGGCGTGATTGAGAGCGGCCTGCAGCTCGAAGTCGGAAGGCCAGGAGCCAGGGTCCTCAGAATTGACCACCGTCAGCACTCGGTGCAGCCAGCGTTTCATTCCGATTCTCCGGCGCTGGCAGCGGCCTGAGAAGCCAGGGCCAGGCTCAGCAACTTGCGGGCTCCCTGGTCACAGAGCTCTTTGCCATGCTCGAGCAAGCGCAGCTCGCGCTGTCCCGTGTCCAGGTAATTGCGCCATTCCTGGATGGCCTCCCGCCAGTCTTGGATTCCGCCCTGGAAGGCCTGCTCGGTTTCACGCACCAGCTCGGCCCGCTTGACGGCCTCTTCGCGCTCCTCGTCGGAGAGACCATCCAGGCTCGTCTCCGGGGCCTTGCCCACGGACTTTTCCTGCAGATCGATCAGGCCTTCGAACCAGGTCAGCTCGGCTTCGAACTCTTCCCTGGAGAGGGTCCTGGCTCGGATGGCATCGACCGCTTTATACATCCGCTCGAGATTGGAGCTGGAAACGGGCTCCTCGGCCGCCGGCTGCACTCCCTCGGATTCCACCGAGAAGGTGGAGGTGGAGGTGGATTTCTCCACCAGGACGGGGAGGGCTCCACCGCACTTGGCGCAGTTGCGCCGATCGGGGGAATTGTAGAAATTGCAGCGCAAGCAGCAGACCTTGCCTTCCCGGTCGGCCAGGTTCTGGAGCGTCTCCCAGCAGGCGTGCAACTCGTCGGCCGACTCGTGCAGCCGGTTCGAGGCTGCCTGCAAGAGCAGCACATCGCGGGTCTCAAAGAATTGCTCGAAACCCTGAATGGCCTCCTCGTAGCCCTTCAGGGCCGCCACGGCCCGGCTCGCTTCCTGCTGCATCATGACCGAGGCCACCGGGGCGGCCGCTTTGACCGCCGTGGCCAGGGGAAGAATGTCCTTTTTGAGTGTCTCCAGGTGCTCTAAAAGCAGGTCCTGGTGACAGGCGCCCTGGGCCACGTCGTAGGCCATGTGGATAACCAGGTTAACCAGTTGGGATTTGGTGGGACCGGAGGTTCGGGCTCTCAAGCTGGCCAGCGGGAGCAACTCCTGGAGGTAACGGAAGGTTTTGTCCGCTTTCTTCATCTCCTCGTCCACCAGAGAGTCGTCGTTCGCCTCGATCGCCCTGGCCAGCCGGTTCATGCAGCGAAGGTGGTCGTCGAAGGCTCTTCGCACGGCACCGTACTCGCCCTCTTCGGGAGCCTCGGCCAGGTCGTCGAGGGATTTGAGCGTCGTCAAGCGTTCTGCGTTGACCACGCTCAGGAACGTCTGCATCGGGGTCTGGTTGGAGCGGACCGCCTCCAGGGTTCTGATCAGCAGATTCAAGCCGGGGATGTCGGTGGGACCCTGGGCCAGGAGGGCTACGTTGCGGTACATCGAGAACAGCACGTCGAGCTGATAGGAGCAGCGGCGCACCAGCTCTCCGCCCTGAAAAAGCTCCTCCGTGCGGCGGTTCTCCACGGCGATTCCCAGAAGATCGAGCCCGTGCCTGAACAGTCCGAAGGTGGTCTGGATCTGCTCGATGATGTCCTCACACTTCTCCTGGGCCTCGGCAGCGAGGTTGTCGACGGTTTCCTCCCACTCTTCCTGCATCGACTCCAGGCCCTGCCGTGCGATGACCAGGGCCACCTCGAGCTCGGCCAGACTGGCCTTGCCCCCAATGACCTCGGAGACCAGCATGACCAGCGCTTTTTGTTGGGTTCCTTGTGCCATTACCACTCCAAAGACGGAAAATTTGCCCCACACTTTCAAGAGCCCCTGGCTTGTTCCTTTGTTGGGGAGCGGGTAGGACGACAGATTCCTCTTCCCACCGCCAGGCCTGGCGTACAAGCAAAAGAGCCGCCCTCGCGGGCGGCTCGAGGAGGCTCCGGAACCTGTTTACGTGTGGCCGAGGCGCGGATCGTCGAAGAGGTCCGTCACCTGCCCGTTGTGCACCCGAGCGAGGTCCTGGAAGCTCGGAACCACCTGGAGATTATCCTTCTGGGTGTAAATGTTGCGGTAGATGAAGTCGCCGTTGCGGGCGTAACCCATATAGGAAGTCTCGCCGTCGGCCTGGGTGCGCTCACGGCCGGCCGTATCCCACGGGTCGAAGGAGCGGTGCTCGACGGTGTTGGTCTTGTTGTTGAACTGGATGTTCTGGGCACCATCGTAGATACTGGTGCTCTCGGTGACCCCCTGCGGGCCGGTCGCGTTCATGGTCACTTTGGTGCCATCGGACAGGATCAGGGTGCGGGTCTTCTCGTTCCAGTCTTTCACGTGCTTGCCGTTGACGTTCTCGTGGGGGTCGCCCCAGTGCTCGACTTTGTTGCCCTCAGAGTCGGTGATCGAGACGCGGTCACCGTTCATGGTGATGTTGTAGCCGCCACTGGTGGTGTAGGTGGCCGGCTTGCCTTTGCCGTCTTGCTGGAGCGTTCCGCCCCAGTTGATATCCTGCTGGCCCTGACCGGGGCAGCACTGGGGTGGGCAGCAATGCTGGGGCGGGCAGCACTCTTGCGGCTGATAGTACTGAGGTTGCTGGGGGCAACTGTAAGCGCCGGCGAACGCCCAGCTACCATTCTGGGGCATACCGCCGTACTGGGGATAGCCCGGGTTGCACCAGTTTCCCTGAGGAACCTGCGGACCCCAGCACCCATTGCTGGGAGGCGGATAGCAGGCGTGCTGAGGCTGCGGGGGGCACTGGTCCTGCGAGAACTGCTTGGAGACCTCGCGGCCGAACAGAGCGCCCAGGACGCCGCCCAGGATGGTGCCGATTCCGCTCCCCAGGCCAGGGCAGATGGCCGAGCCGATAGCGAAGCCTGTGACCGCGCCGGCAGCGCCACCCCCGAGGGTTCCCAGCAGGTGGTTCGACCCCTGACCCGCATTTTGACAGTACTGTGATTCCTGGCTCTTATCCTTGCCGCTGAACAGGGCGACGAGCCCACCGATAAGAAGTCCTCCAGCGATTGCGGGCAGTGGCATTTTCGAATCCTCCTCCAGTTATCAGGCGCAACTTTCTATGGCGTGTATCACGAACCTCCCGATTGTGGTCAAGGGGGGCATGGAAGTTAACAATCTATTTACACCGGCAACAGTTTTATAAAGACTTGCGGTTTGACCGGGGAAAGCGAGAGCCTCGGCGAAAATGTGGCCGGTGGAGACCGAGTTACAGGATCTGCTGGCCAATCTGCGTCAGGAAGGGAGTCTGGACTCTCACGGCAAGTTCAGTCTTGACTTCCTGAGCGCGCGCCACAAGCTGGCCCGGTTTGCTCTGAGCGACCCCTCCCAGAGCATGCTCTGCCTGGTGCAATCCGGAGTCGTGGGAGGGGCCACCCGGGTCGAGCTGCGCCAGCGGCGCAAGCTGTTCCGAACCTCGTATCAGCTTACCCACGACGGCACTCCGCTCAGCGAGGTCGAGCCTGATCGCCTGGCCCGGGTGCTGATGCACCCGCCCGAGTCTTCCGAGCCCTACCTGCGGCGCTTCTCCATGGGTTTCAACGCCGTGGCAGAGACCGGTCGCAGCCTGGAGGTCTTGTCGGGCCGATCTCCTGAGGGTTTGCGCCTTCGCATCGAGAACGGCCAGTTGCTGGCCGATACTCAGTCCATGGACAACCTGGAGCCCTTGACCCGCATCGACCTGGGACCGGGAGCGCTGGCCGGGCTGGACGTGAGTCGGCTGGCCTTCGCAGGCATTCCCATCACGCTCAACGGTAACCTGGTTAACCGTCCCTACTTCGGGCGCTCGCAAGGCGCCGACTTCCGCCCGGGCTACTGGGATCTGGGTGCTTGTCCGGCACCTTTAGGCCGGGCAGAGTGGTATCTGGTGGCCCCTCAGGCCGCTCCTGGCCTGCTGGCCGTGCCCCGTCGCAGCCGTTGCCGACTGCGGCGCTACCAGGTGATGGAGGGCCTGCTGACCGATCCTCCAGCCGAGCCGGGCGACCCCCCTCTCCACCTCACTCCCTGGACCGCTCAGGGAGAGCCTTTGCTGGCCTGCCACGCCATCTTGACCATGACCGGCAAGTCCCATTCAGAGCTGCGTTGGGTGCGCCACGGCGTGGTGATCTCGACCGAGCGCAACGTCCTGGAGCGAAACGGCCTGATCGCCGTGGTCAGTGCTCAAGACCTCAACCTGGACGTGAGCGGCTTCGAGGTGGTCCACGACGAGCTTTATCGCCGCGTGCTCGCTCTGCTCAAGCAGGGCTGCCTGTGGATGTACGAATGATCAGCCGGTGCCCTGATTGAGATTGTTGGCCGTGCTCAAGACCGAGGCGTTGAAGAAGGTGTCCTTGTCCTTGATGATGGCCTGAGGGGGCAGGGAGTCATTGAGGGTCTTGATCCCCTCCATCTTCTTGACGGCCGTGCCCAGCACCATCAACTCGATGATCCCGCCCCCCAGTTGGTAGACGTAGGTCTTCAAGCCCACCACGTCGTCGGCCCCGCAGGCGGCGGCATCCCGGGCCACCCGGGCCACGGCGTTCTCGCGAGCATCGTAGATCATGGTGGTGAGCTCGGAGATCTCTCCGCGTACCAGAGACTTGAAGGCGGCCATGATCCCGCCGGCCAGGCCCAGCGAGTAGACAGAGACCCCCAGCACCAGTTGGATGGGCATGTAGCCCAGGTGGATCAGATTCCACATCTCTTCATTGGTCAGGTCGCTGGTGACCGGGCTCTGGTCATACTCGGGAGGCAGCAGATCGTGACGCGAGGCGGTGCCGATCATCATCATCTCCTGCGTGCCGGCGAAGTTGATGATGGAGGTGCGGATGCCCACCACGGCGTTCCCCCCTGCCTCGTGGGCCTCGTGGGCGATGCGGTCGAGAGCCAGGCGGCGGGTCCGGTTGAAGACATCGGAATACTGAGTGACCTCGCCCCGCACCAGGCTCTTGAGCATGCCTGCCAGTCCGCCCCCGATGCCCACCGAGTAGGCCACGTTGCCGAACACGAAACGCAGGGGATGAAAGCCACAGTCGAGTTGACAGTAGAGCTCCTGTCCGTCGGCCGAGGTGGAGAACTCGAGCTCGGCCTGCTGGCCACCGGCTTGCTTGCGAACGGTACTGCCCACCGACAAGAACTCGATCATGCCCGAGTGCTGCACCAGCTCGCTGGTCACGCTGGTGATGCCGGCCCCCCCTCGTTGGCGGGCCTCCTTCATCATGCGCTCGAGAGCCATGGTGCGGCCATCGCGGATCACGCTGGTGACCTGGGTCACCTCGCCGCCCGCCAGGGTTCGCACAGCCGACCCCAGGCTACCCACCAGCCCCATGCTGAAGACGCTGTTGCCGATCACGAGATCCCCGGGCTGGTAGCCCTTGAGGTGCATGCAGTAGATCTCGTTGCCCGAGAGACCGGTGACGATGGCCATGGAACCCTCATTTCCTGGTCGAATAGACCAGCGCGATTACGACGGTGCCCGCCAGAATGCCTCCCACCACGTCGGTGGGGAAGTGAGCCCCGAGGTAGACGCGGCTAAGACCCACCAGCGCAATGGGGAGCAAGGTCACGGCCGCCAGCCGGGGATGGCCGTGGCGCCACAGCAAGGAGGCCAGAAAGCCATACACGGCGGCGGAGGCCATGGTGTGGCCGGAGGGAAAACTGTAGAAAGGCTCCTGCACCAGCGGATCGAAG